>C687J13896_1000788_pt1 | contig 20155 bp, 20 predicted proteins | sample RifGroE2_FD_13896 | JGI IMG/M metagenome (IMG submission 13896)
CAGGGCGTACGCATGGTTAATGCCCTAAATAAAGCAATTTTGAAATTTGACTTAATGCGCCAGAAGCTAAAATAATTTTTTGCAAATTAAAACTGATATTTCGTGCTTTAAGATGATACAAAAGCGTTAAACAAAAACTATTAATTGAAGAAAAATTGATAATAAAGTTGGTGCTTTTTGAGCGAATTTTATTTTCTTCAAAGGACTGATTGAGTGGCCAATGTAAATTGTTTTCAATTTCCCAATGAGATCTGATAAGTGCCAGATATTCCTTTGCAGTTAATATACAATTTGATATGAATATTCTCATTGTTTTTGTCCAGGGTTTGTCACTTTTTTTTCGATAACTTTTTAAAAGGCCAAAGGATTTGATATGTCGCCACTTTGAATGACGATCAATAAGCCAGTCAATGTTTTTAAAAGCATAGAATCTTCGAATCTCATCTCTTCCATGGCCACTTTCCTTTGTCTCAAAAACTTCAGCTTCGGACAATTCAGATTCAGCATAAAGCATAATATCTTCATAAAGCATTTTCTGATTCTTTTTTACAGGTAACACATAATGAGCCCCTTTAGAGACGAGCAATTGTGCTATAGATGCCTGTGTTCCTATCGCATCGATTGTGACAAAATAGCCTTTCAAATTAAGCTTTTTAATCAACTTTGGAATAGCAACAATTTCATTGGAATAAGCGGATATCTTCTGACCCGCTATAACCATCTTAATGTCGGGAATAAATGCTCTTACAAAGGTTGTTGTATTTGGCGATTTCTTATCTATTTTTTTCCCATCTATGGCTACATGTTTTCTTATATGCTTATCCTTTAATACATGCTCCAGCCATAAAGTTAATGCGGTTTCTAACTCTCTAAAATTGGTCAAATTCAATAGACGATCAATTGTATCATGAGAAGGAATTTTGCTTATCCTCAATTTTTCCCTGAACCATTCTCTATGATATTTTGCAAAATAAGCTATATGCAAACTACATTTAATACCACTTAAAACACCTATAATTATAATGAGTAAAACATCTGCATAAATATGGGTAATCAATTTTTTGTTACGAAAATCATTGATTTCTTCTAAAATTTGCCGCAAGCTAAATTTGATTTTGTTCATGCTCTTTTTCCTTTTTGGAAATTGAGCATGTCTTTTTTTTGTCCAAAAATCTATTTTTCTATTTTCTAAAAACCCTTACCTAAGGCATTAACCATGCGTACGCCCTGGATAAAACCCGAATACCCTTGATATTCTTCACCCTTTTTTGTTATTATTCAATTATAATAAAAAAATGGAGGAAATCATGAAAAAAATAGTAATAAGTCTTTTGTGCATCATAACTCTTTTTGCTGATGAAAAAAATATTTTTAAGCCGTTTTATACTTTAAATGAACTTGCAAAAAGACAGAATTTAGAAAAGTTTACATTTTCACCACTTATGTCAGAACAAGATTTGAAAAATTATTATAAACAATTGGCACTCAAATATCATCCTGACAAAGGAGGAAGTACCCAAGACTTTCAAAATTTAAAAAGTGCGTATGACGAAGCGCAAAAATTACTCAATCCTCCCGCAGATATACGTTTCATTCTAAATGAAGGAACATATGTTCTTGGCGAAATTCCAGCTGAAACATCTGTGCCGCCACTTCATTTTGGCTTTCTCAAACAAAAAAACGATGATCCACAAGTTGGCAAGCTCGTCTGTTTCGGCCCGCAGCATCAATCTTCCGCAGGAAAACGTGTTAAAATTCGCAATGGACAGGCATCGGATGATTGTTTCCGCGCACAAGCTGATGAATCTGAATTTGGCTGCCGAGAACTAAGCTCAGCGGAACTCTATAAAAAAGGACTCTCATGCGAAACTGCATGCTGGAAAGGTGGCGCTGCCAAAAAGTCTCTTTTAGGCAAGAAAACTGAGTCTCAACCGGCCAATTGTAATTTGCCTTAATTAAGAACATCAATCAAATAACAAAGGGGCTGTTGAAAAGCCCCCTTTAATTTTTATCAGCTATCGTTATTTAGAAGCTGAAATCGTTGTTTGCAATACACGTTTAGCTAAACGACTTGTTTTACGTGCCGCAGTCTTATGATGAATAAGATGCTTATTTTTTGCACGAGCCAACTGCGCTTGCGCATCATCAAAGAGCCCCTTGATTTTATCAGGAGTAGATTTGACATCAAGAGCACGCATCAATTTTTTAATTGAGGTGCGCAAGGAAGTCATTCTGTTTAAATTAACTGTACGTCTTTTTTCGCTTTGACGTGCTCTCTTTTTTGCTGACTTAATATTTGCCATTTAAATAACCTTTTTACAAAACTTTCTTAATTTTGCCTTTTTTGAGACATTTCGTACAAACCGCTGCCCGATGAACCTCACCTTTTGGATCACCAACCAAGGTATACCGCATTACATGCACATTTGGATACAACCAACGTTTAGTACGATTATGAGCATGGCTTACAGAAAATGTTGATTGAGGTTTCTTACTACAAATTGCACAAATTTTCATGAAGTATCGCTTTCCTTAGAAAAAAACTAGTTTATTTTATTGTAGCTAAAATGGCATTTTTTTCAAGTGTTATTGCTCAGATTCTTCCATTTCGGCTCCTGAATGATCCGGAATTACCGAAGAAGGCTCTTCCCTTAGAATTTCAGCAACACCCCCCAAGCGACGTGTCACGAGCATGCGGATTATATCATCATCAAGACCAAGTGGCCTTCTTAATATTCTTATTCCCGAACCAATCGCCCAACCAAGAGCAGCATAACCTACTAACCGCCGATCATTAAAAAATGGTGTACGAAGACCAGCAACTGAAAGCGAAGGACGTACCGCCATATTAATTGAAGCAATTGCCCACATTGGTGTGCCTCGAGCTGCCAATGCCGAAGATAAAACAAAAGCATGTTCAGGCATCCAAGAAACCGACGGTACAATACGTCTCGCCAGTCGATGCAACCCATAATGAGCTGCTATTTTTAATCCAATAAGGCTCAAATGTTGCATCCAACGAGGCAGAAAAGGATCAAAAAATTGTTGCACACGCTCTCCTGCATTTCCCCAAAAACCCCTTAAACGCAGAGCTTCGCGCAAAACAGGTCCGGCTATTCGCTCAACAATGCCAATACGAGGCTCAAGCGCCAATACTCCCTGTGGCAATCCAAACTCTTCAACAAGTCCGAAAGCAACATTATTTAAAAACACAAGCTCTGCATCAGAAAAAACAATTGTCGCAAAAGGAATCGGAATTCGGCAATTAGGGCAGAGAAAATGATCAGCCTGTCGCCAAAAATTTTTCATCCATGGCATTAAACAACCACGGTGAAATCGATGACCACAAGGCAATTGTATCACCTCCAAGTTGACTCCTTCTTCTGGTGCCCCGAGACAAACAGAACAATCGACCTCCGCCTGAACAATACCCATTTCGGGCTCGCCTTGAGCAGCAGGATCCATGGCACTCATTGAACCCAAAACAAAAAGAACACTTAACCAAATAAATTTCATGGTATAACCCCCATTTAAAATCAACGTAAATTTATCATTTATTAGCTTAGCACAAATTCGAAAATATGTCTAACTGAAAATAGCGACCAGGGGCCATTAAATCACATTACCTGAAGATTTTTTACTAAAGATTGAGCAGTTTTAATAATGTATCATACAAAGAAGGCTCAGCGGCTAAAAAGCTCTGATATGACGGCAAAATCGTTTTTCCTTCAAAATCTGATACAATCGCACCTGCCTCTTGTAAAATGATAATTCCGGCAGCTACATCCCACCATTGTAAGCCACGAAAAAATGTGCCATCAAAACGGCCTGCCGCAACATATGCCAAATCGAGAGCCGTCGCCCCCATAATACGGAGATCATCTACATTACTCAGAACAAGCTGAAAACTTTTAAAATCAGCAGCAAAATCATCAGAGCTTGTATAAGGAAGACTAACAGCCAAAGAACATTTTTTTAATGGACGTGAAGAAACTCCTAGTTGTTTTCCATTTAAGGCAGCACCGCCCCCTTTATAAGCCAAAAAAAGCTCCTCTAAAAGAGGATCATAAATGGCCCCCAACTGGGGTTCATTTTTATAAGTCAATGCTATTGAAACACCAAAATATGGTATGTGATGAGCAAAATTGGTTGTCCCATCAAGTGGATCAATCACCCAATACCAATCGCTATTATTACGCGATATACCGCGCTCTTCTGCCCAGAAAGGAATAGTCGAATCAACCTTTCTTAATTCTTCAATAATAAAAGCCTCAGATTCAAGGTCAGCCACTGTAACAAATCCAGCATCTTTTTTATAATTTACCGTTAATGGCTTTCCCCAATAATCCATCAAAACTGCCCCGGCTCTTTTTGAAATATCCCCAACATGGACCGCTAATGATTGTTCAATCTTCATAAACCCATTCCTTTCTCCATTAAGTTAAACATCGATCAAATTAAAGATAAAGAATGCAATGATATTGAAAATAAAAAAACAGACACCATTTAACCCAAACACTTGCATATCACGCAATAAAAAGTATAAACTTAAAGTAATAAGTTAAAAAAACGGAGGACAAAATGAAAAAACTCATTATACTCATCAGCATGTTATTAACGCAAAACATTTTTTCTGCTACATGTTGCATTAAAGGCTCTGGCCAACAACGAGAAATGAATTATTCTGAAGAACAATGTTTGAACTGGGCCAGGAAAAAGGGAAAAGACTTCAGGTGGGCTTATGATTCTAGTGGAAACGCAAACTGTGATCTAGCCGGCGTCTGGATTGCAACGGGCAAATAAGTAAATTAATAAAACAATTTTAAAAAAAGCGCATGGGAACATTTCATGCGCTTTTTTTAACAAAAATTTCTATTCTTAGGCTTCACCCTGAACCGTCTGAGATGACAATTCTTCGTCATCAGAAGAATCAGAATCTGAAGCATCTTTTTTTTCTTCGTTCTTTAAAAGATTATGATCTTCACGTGGCCTGATATTAAGAAGTTCATAAACCTCGCTTGCATACATCGTCTCTTTTTCGAGTAACGTTTGTGCAAGCTTATCAAGTTTATCGCGGTTAGTTATTAATAAGTCTTTTGTTGTATCATACGCAGTTTGAACAATTTTGTGCACTTCTTGATCAATCAGTTCACGGGTCTTCTCTGAATATTTAAAGTCATAATATGATTGGCCATATTGTACTGGGCCAAGATCAGACATCCCATAATAACAGACCATTTTACGGGCAATATCAGTTGCATGCTTAAAGTCATTTGATGCACCAGTTGTTACCGTATCAAAGACCAATTCTTCAGCAACACGTCCACCAACTAAAACTTTAAGTTCAGCAAGCATCTGTTCTTTTGTAACTGTATAACGATCTCGCTCAGGCAATGAATGAGTTACGCCCAATGCGCCACCACGCGGCAAAATCGTAATTTTATGCAATGGATCTGTCTGCTCAGGAAGTAAAAGGTTGACCAATGCATGGCCCCCTTCGTGATAAGCTGTCACTTTAAGTTCATCTTTAGTCTGTTTAATCGTCTTCTGTTTTTTACCGAGAAGAACTTTATCACGCGCCTCTTCAAAATCTTCCATGATAATTATTTCACGATTATTATTAACAGCGCTTAATGCTGCTTCATTAATAATATTAGCAAGTTGTGCACCAGAAAAACCTGGGGTACCACGAGCAACTTTTCTTAAGTCAACTGAAGAATCAAACTGTTTTCCTTGTGCATGCACCTTAAGAATCTCTTCACGAACATCAATCGATGGATATGGCACATGAACGTGACGATCAAATCTTCCTGGACGCAACAACGCTGAATCGAGCATATCGGGCCTATTTGTTGCACCAACAACAATAATCGGCTTTTCGCTCGTTTCAAAACCATCCATTTCAGTCAACAACTGATTAAGAGTCTGTGCATATTCACTGACACCACCATCGCCCGTATGACGACGCGCACCAATTGAATCAATTTCATCGATAAAGATAATACATGGCGCATGTTTACGTGCCTGTGCAAAAAGCTCACGTACCCGTGATGCACCAACACCAACGTACTGCTCTATAAATTCAGCACCACTTGCACTGAAGAACGGACAATTTACCTCGCCAGCTATCGCTTTTGCCAATAACGTTTTACCATTACCTGGCTCACCTGAAAGCAATATACCATGCGGTACTTTAGCACCAACTTTCTTAAATTTTTCAGGATTTTTAAGATAATCAAGAATATCCTTTAACTCTTCTTTTGCTTCTGGTAATCCAGCAACATCAGAAAATTTAACTTTAACTTGCGATGGCATGAAAAGTCGCGCCTGACCAGCACCCTTTGGTAATAATGATGGAGAATGCTGTGTTGTCTCTTTTGCACGCTGAATTTTCTTCATCGCATCTAAAAAATCCTCTTTTTCCAACCGTAAACGCCCGGCCTTTGATGCACTTATCGCCGCAAAATTTATTAAATTAGCTAAATCTGCACCCGTAAATCCTGATGTATCAATCGCTATTTGATGAAGATCTGCTGAAACACCAAACTTTTTATCCTTTCCATGAATGCGAAGAATTTCTTCACGATCCTTAAGATCTGGATAAGGAACCTCAACCTGATGATCAAATCTTCCTGGACGCAACAATGCCTTATCAAGCACTTCTGGAATATTTGTAGCGGCCATGACAATGACAGGCGCTTTTTTCACATCAAAACCATCTAGTTCTGTTAAAAGCTGATTTAAAGTCTGTTCGCGTTCATCATTTCCACCACCAAGACCACTGCCTCGATGGCGACCAATCGCATCAATCTCATCAATAAAGATAATCGATGGCGCATGTTTTCTTGCTTGTTCAAAAAGATCTCGAACACGTGCAGCACCAACGCCAACAAACACTTCAATAAAATCTGACCCCGTTATACTGAAAAATGGAACACCTGCTTCACCTGCAACCGCACGTGCCAACAACGTCTTACCGTTTCCCGGCTCACCAACAACTAAAATTCCCTTTGGGATTTTAGCCCCCATTTTTCGATAACGTTCTGGATTCTTGAGAAAATCTATCACATCTTTAAGCGCTTCTTTTGCATCATCAGCACCGGCAACGTCTGAAAAACGCTCCTTTATCATTGATGGCAATATTAATTTTGCTCTACTTTTTCCGAAGCCAAAAATTCCTGATCCCGGCCCACCTTGGGAACCGCCAGATCCTTTAAACATCTTATAAAAGAAATAGAGCACTAGAATCAAAAGAAATGGCAAAAGCAAGCTTAATAATGAAGAAATAAGCCCCAGCGAACTGGTATTATTCATAACTTCACCCTTAACACCATGCTTACGCAACATATTCATGAACTCGCTATCTGCACGAGGAATACGGGTCTGAAACTTTTGGTTATCTTCCTTCAAACGTCCCCACGCTTCTTCACCAGCAACTTCTACAGAAGAGACTTTCCCTTGCTCAACATATTCAAGAAATTCAGTTGTTGGCAAATGAACAATGTTCTGAGAAACATGAGTCAAACTGGATAAAAGCGCTATTCCTAACGCGAAAATCGTTACAAAAATGAGTAGGCCCTTAGGTCCCCCCGTAAAAAGATTCTTCTTATTTTTTATGAATTTTTTCATACTTCACCTCTTATCATTCAAGCTGAAAACTTTAGGGTTAAACTTATTTTCTATTAGTATAATAAAACAAAAGCCGCTTGTCGAGCTTTTTTATTATTATAACACAAAAATTCAGATTTTGTGTCCTTTTTGGATTAAAACCCCAATATTGGCAATTGTTTTATTTCCCTTTTTCGCTGTCAAAAGGCAGAAAAGACTTATAGCTTTACATTTTCAAGCTAGGTCAATCATGCATATAGGTAAAAGGCAATGTTAAACAGGGGGACCAATTAGGATACGACCAATGGTCATTTTTAGGCGTCACATAGCGAATTGCACGCGTATTGACGTCAACTAGACAAATACTACTTTCGTCCCCTTGTTCAATCGAACATACAATGTAATTTCCGCAGGGAGACCATGAACATTCGTCTTTATGGCCCTTATCATGCGTCAATTGTTGTTCTTCCTTGTTTTCAAGATCATACATAAAGATCTGATAAACATCATTAACTTTTTTGCAAAAAGCGAGCATCGTACCTGATGGACTCACTGCAGGACACAACGCACGCCCCACATTAAGCCACTTTATCTTCTGATCTGGCAAATTCATCATTCCTAACTGTGGAACAGCTTGCTCATTCACATAACAAAAAACAATTTCATCTTCTTTTAAAAAAGATGGTGATATAAAATCGCCTTTTTTATGTGTTAACCGAACAAACGAACCCTTTTTTTGATCCTGATTAAAAATGTATTCATACAATTGGGTGTGATCCTTGCTTGAAAGGGCAAGCACAACACGCCCAGCTGATGATAATGCTGGGGTCATATTTTGGCCTTCAAAACTGGTAATAATACGAGAAAGATGCGACGAATCAACTGACATAAGTCGCACATTACTCAACGTATGCTGCGAATAAAAGATAACCGAACGACGACGGTGCCACCGAGGTGCAAAATTATTCCCCCTTCCCACTAACTTTATTGGTTTAAATTGTTGAAATGTAAGAAAAGGATGAATCAAATAAAGGTCACGGTGACAACGTTTTTTACCAACAAAACGCCTTTTGCATGCCGCTATTAATGATGAAAAAGATCCATCTTGACTCGTTAACTCAGGCCAAACCTGATCAGCAATACTAATGGCCCATTGCGCATCAATAAGATTTTTTCTCAAACTCTTTTTTCCTTTGATCAATTGAGCACCCATCGTATCGTACAAACGCCAATCACATTCCTCATCAGTACCATGCAAAAAAAGAGCCAATGGAAAACCAGAAAGCGCCAACTGCTTCATTTCATTCTTAGTACGCGGCTCAGACATAAGAACTTTTTCTACGCTAAACTGTTTTGTTGCCCCTAAAAGTAAACAAATACAATCAACATAATCGCAATCAAAGGTACCTTTATCAACAATTACTTTTAATGGCATCGCTTGATGATGCTCCGCTGTAATCACTAACTCAAGTGGTGCACCCACAAGCGAACTTACCATAACCAATAAGATCAAACGCCTCATAATCCTAAACCTTTAACATTAAAAATGGAGTCTCATCAGCTGATTCCACAATTTTTCTGGAAAAAGAGCTTTTTCTACCGCCATGCGAGCAGCAATATCATAAACTAAAACACCGGACGATTGCTCAACCTCGGTCTGTAGAACTTCTCCTTTTTCTCCAATATGTAACAATAAAATCGTCGACTTTTTGGGATGTAATCCCGCTGGCGGATGCCAATAACGAGATAATTCAGTATGAACTTCTTGATAAATCTGTAATGCTTCAAACTCTTCTTGCCCTAAAACAATAGGTTCATCAGAAATCGTCTCATCTATCTGAGAAGGTGAAATACCCTCTTCTTTTTTTTCTTCTGGGACCACTGGAACAATTTTTTGTTCAACTTCTTGTTTTTTGATTTCTTTCTTTTCTTCAGACTTTACTGGTAACACCATATTTTTTGAGGCGGGCTCTTTTTTAAATATGTTTCTAACTGGTTTTTTCTCTTTTTTTATAACTGCTGCTTTTTTGTTAATTTGAGCTACCTTTAATGGTGTTGCAGCATTTTTAACATTATTCTGGTTCGATTTTTTTCCAGTTTTTCCTTCAACTAACTTCGTTAATTGTCCTGTTCTTTTAACAAAGGGAACAACCGTAATGGGCCGCGACAAATCAACGAGGGACATGTCCATTTTTATTGTCATAATAGGCGGACGAGCATAAAAAAAGTACGTTACAAGAACCAAACAATGAAGAAAAAATGTAAGACAAACAAGTTGAAAAATAAATAAATGTCGCTTATTCAATCTTCTGGGTAACCAAAGCAACATGTTGTACTCCATCAATTGCATTTATAACATCAAACAATTTAACAATTCGCTCATAACGCAATGATTTATCTGCAAATAAGAATACTGTACTATTCTGTTTGGTCACGCGACGAGAAACCGTCTCTTTAAGCACTTGTAAATCCTTTTTATTCTTACTCAAATCAAATGTTTTTCCATCAAAATGAACGATCCCTTGAGAATCCATTTCAACGGTCAAACTCTGATCTTCTACTTTTGTAGTTTCAGACGTTTTGGCGTCTGGCAGATCAACTTTAATGGTCATCCGCATCATGGGAGCCGTAATCATAAAAATAATCAATAACGTTAATGCCGTATCAATCAATGGCGTTAGTGAAATTTCAGGAAATGTTAATGGACGTCGACGCCTTGATTGAGATCGATATGCCACTATTTATCCTTTTTCTTTTCATAAAATAATCGTTGCGCCAACCATATAAAACGATCAGATAACATATTTATCTGTTCATCAATAGCCCGCAATTGCATATTTAAATAATTAAAAATAACTAAAGCTGGAATTGCAACCAAGAGTCCACCAACGGTCGTTGTCAAAGCCTGGGCAATACCCGGAGCAATCGCCGTAATATCCGCACTGTGTTGATGACTAATGCCCACAAATGCATTCATCAATCCCCAAACGGTACCAAAAAGACCGAGCAATGGGGCAATCGCCGCACAGGCACCGACAAGCGGTACCAACTGTTCTTCTCCAAAAAGAATACTGTCATGAACTTGCTGCATCATATGTTCAAGCACCGACCACTCACGATCGCACAAAACTTTTTCTCTTCCATCACTCGTAATCAATAATGATTTTAAATAGGTCAGAGCTCTAGACAAGAAATAACCTGGCAACGTATTAGAAAATTTTGATGTAACATAAAGTACATCATCAAGATCTTCTGCATTTTTCATGTGAGTAAGCGCGCTTTGAAGCTGTCTTCGTTTAATTCTCCATAAAATTAATTTATAAAGAAATATTGTCCAACAAAAAACTGACATCCCCAACAAAAGAGCCAAAACAACGATGGTCATTGTATCAGAGCTTTTAATCAATTGCCAAAGATTACTTTGCCCAATATTCATGAGATACTTAATCCTCTTTTTTTACAAAAAATAATGTTTAGTTTGATTATCCTATCACAGAATCGAGAAATTAAAAACAGAACGATGAAATTTAAATGTATGATATGCGTTTAATCTTTTGCAGGTAAAATTCCTCGAAGCTTGCCTCGTAATCATTATATTTGCTCATATCCTGAGCCAAGACCTCGCTGCACAGACAGGCCGAGCGCGCTCGTGGTGAGCCTGTCGAACCATACGAGCGCTCGCACCCTTCGACAAGCATCAGGCCGAGCGCAGCCTTTAGTGCTGAGCGTAGACGAAGCATCAGGCCGAGCGCACTGAGCAATCTTTAAATTTATTGAAGCATCAGAAACGAATTTTTAATTTTCGGATAAGTTTTTAGAAAAAAACCCTTGAAATAACAACAACAATACTGATAAACTTAAAGTGTAAGTTGTTTTTTCTTCATAAAAAAGGAGGTAAAATGAAGAAACTATCATTAATTTTACTTGTTTTTGGATTATCTGCGCAAAACAAAACGCTTGTAACGTTCGACCTTAAGGATCTAGGTTGCAATTGGACACTTATGAACAATGGCAAAACATATTTTTTTGATGGAAGGAGAGGAGGACGTCATGATCTTACATCTCTCAAGGGGGATGCCTTTACCTTACAATGCAACTCAGGCAAGCGTGGACCAAGCGACACGATTAAGTTCAAAGATGGAGATAGATTCGAGGTACAAAAAACTGAGACAAGCAGGAGCAAATCGAGAGAGATCTGTCCCCTGGGCATCGGATGGATCCATTCTAAAGCCCCTTCTTCTGCGCAGGTATTTGATGGTGTATGTTACAAAAAAGGACCTTCTGGTTTTTATCCCGGAGAAGAACCTAGACATTTGACGCAGAAATCAAAGTAATCGAATAAGAATGATTCCCTATTCTCTTCACCGGGAATAGGGAATCATAAAATAAACTATAATTTATAACGAGTTCTATAAATTGGTGGAGCTAACCGGGCTTGAACCGGTGACCTCGTGATTGCGAACCACGCGCTCTACCAACTGAGCTATAGCCCCATAAAGTTTTTCAAAATTTTCAATGAGCAGCCTTCGTTTTTTATGCCTTAAGACTTAAAAATAGAACGCTTATTTTGGCACCAACCAAAAGTCTTTCGACATAATTTGCTCAAATAAATTCTCGCAAATCACTCAGAATGATCGGCTCGAAGCGAAAACTGGCCTGCCAGTCGAAGTTTGCCGAGGCGGAAGACCCGGATAAACCAAGACTGGTGGAGCTAACCGGGTTCGAACCGGTGACCTCATGAATGCCATTCATGCGCTCTACCAACTGAGCTATAGCCCCATACATATTAATTTTACGAATGAATAAGAAAAAAGTAAAGTCGCCATGCAGAATAAAAAACGCTTAATACATAACGCGCTCTAAGCAGCCTTGAATCAGCTGTTCCGCTGCATAAAAATCATTGATTTGGGCAAGCTTCAATGGAGTCACTCCATCTTTATTTGCTTGATTAATAACTTCATGTGCACCAGCCCGAAGTAAAAGATCAACAATCACGTATACCTTTGATTTATCGCTATCTCTATCTGCAAGTGCACAATGCAAAGGGGTATTACCATCACTATCTACTCGTGCTGGATCAGCCTGTTGTTCTAGTAGATACCTAACAGTAGAAACGTGTTTACCGCTACAAGCACTCATCAATGGAGTTACCTCTGCTTCTTGAGCGCAATCGATATCAATACCTTTAAAGCACTCATGAACTTTTGTAACTTTACCACTTTCAACGGCATTGAAAAAATCTCGCTCAACACTTTTTTCAAACTCCATTGCAGAAATAAACACTGGTAAAACAAAAATAACAAAAAAAGATTTGTGCATATTTTTCATAAAAACCTCGTTAATAAACCTTTAAATATGACATTTATGATAACGGTAAAAATAAACGTTGCAACTTTTTTTTGATGCACGACAAAAGTTCAGATACATTAAAATAAAAACAAGGATTCTCATGTTAAAAAAATTAAGTCTTATTTTATTGATCGTTTTTTCGATCAATTCGATTAAAATCAATTTCACCAACTCTCCACTCGATACAAACAAAGAAAGTTTATTTACGCTCAAATTCATCCCCTCAAATGATGAATTTGTTTATTACGACAACCTCAATCTGACTTCAAATGCTCCTTCTCTAGAGATTTTAAACTGGCAGGTCACTACGATTCCCATTGAACAATTTGATAACAATTTTCGAAAAACAAAAAAAATAGTAAAAGAACCGTTCACCATCAAAGGAAAGCTTAAAATAAATAACGGTGATCCCTCTGCAAAGATTACACTTACCTATTTAACCAACAAAATGGATGAGCCAACCTATGAATTTTTTAAATTATCTGAGCCAGCAAAACGTGGTCAAGAAAAAAAAGAACCTCAATCGATAAAAAAAACTGAATCATCTCCCAAAGAAGTTACTGCTCAAACATGTCCGGCACCACATCAAAAAAAACAAGCATTAAGTGACCAAATTCAAAATTGGATTGCAAGAACAAATTCCCTGTGGCTTCAACTATTACTCGTATTTCTACTCGGTATTTTAATGAGTCTCACACCTTGTATCTATCCAATGATTCCTATTACCGTTGGTCTTTTACAAGCTCAAGCACGAAAATCGATCTGGTATAATTTATCGCTTGCAACAGCTTACACACTCGGCATTGCGCTCATGTTTGCCATTTTAGGTTTAACGGCAGCATTTACCGGAAGTTTATTTGGCAAATTAATGAGCAAACCGATTGTCATCGTTATAGTGGTGGGAATATTACTCTATTTGGCATTGGCGATGTTTGGTATTTATGAACTCAAAACGCCACGCTTTTTAAATCGTCAACAAAGGGCCATCAAACCTTCAGGCTCTCTTATCTCAGCCTTTATTTTTGGATTTATCAGTGGCACTGTCGCATCTCCATGCCTCACACCGGGGCTCGCATTTCTACTCACCTTTGTTGCACATTTAGGCAATCAACTTCTCGGCTTTTTCATTATGTTTGCTTTCGGCATCGGCATGAGCATTCCGCTTCTTCTTATCGGAACCTTCTCAACCTCATTAAAATTTATGCCAAATACTGGTATTTGGATGCTTGAAGTAAAAAAAATATTCGCCATTTTATTAATTGCTCTCTGTTTTTATTATCTCAGTAATATTTTATCTATTACTTTTTTATTCTGGCTTATCGCTTCAACTTTATTGCTTTTGAGTATCTATTATTTCTTAACATTTTGTCAGCAAGTCGATCGCGTTTCTCGTTATATCAGACTCGTAGTCGCCACGGTAGGTATGTTGAGCAGTGGCGCACTTTATTACGTTGCTTTTCAACGACTGGTACATCCACCAAAACCACAAGAACTCATTCATTGGCAAAAAAATTATACTGAAGCTCTTAAAAACGCATCCAAACAAAATCAATTGATCTTGTTGGATGTTGGCGCACCATATTGTTCAATCTGCAAAGCTATTGATCGTTGTATTTTCAATGAACCATTTATTGCAACAATTATTAACGAATTTATACCTGTGCAAATTGATGCTGTTAATTCGCCCGAATATGAGATGCTCGCAAAGAAATTTGAAATTGTCGGCGTCCCAACTATTCTAACCATTCACCCACAAGAAGAATCAGTTCTAAATCGATGGGGCGCAGAATTATATACGATGAACAAGCAAGAGATTGAAGCATTATTAAACGAAACACTGCAAAAATATAAAAAATAACGTAATTTACCAATAAAAAACCCTCGAAATTCGAGGGTTTTTTATTATAAAGTTATCGTGGCTCTCGATAAGGATCCGGTTCTTTGCGTTCAACCAGTCGCTTGCCCTTCTTCTTGTTAATTTCTTTAATAAGAACATCAAAAACTGCATCAATCTGCGCATATAAATCTTTGCCTGAAACCTGAGCGCGTTCATGGTAAGTTGCACAATGCAATCGCAACTCAACATCATGTTGTTGATGAACTCTCTCAGCCTCTAAAATAATTTCTAATTTTTTTGGCAGACGTTCTTTTTTCAAAAAACGATCTAATTTCTCAACTTTTTCGTTAATATATTTCTCAATAGTCGGCGATGATTCCATATTGCGAAACGTGATCTGTATTTCCATTATACACGCCCTCTTTCTTCAAGGGTTTATTTCAGCTTACTTATTTAAAAGTACAAAAAAAGCTATTCATTTGCAAAGAGCTTAATGAAAAACCAACATTCTTGCTCATTGTATTACAAAAAGCGATGGAAAAGACAATGAAAACAAAAACCAATTTTGGTATAAACTCTCAAAAAAAACGCTTAATTATCACGATGTTCATTACAAAAAGATACATAATCTTCCCAATCTTTTTGTGATGATTGAGAAAAATCAGTCGCCGGCTCCTCTAACCCAGAATAATAAACAGAATCTTCTTCCGCGCACGTCGGACATTCAGAAATTATTCCATGCTCATTTTTAAATTGATTCAGACACCGAATGTGATAAATGCAACAACAACCAAAAAGTCTCTTTCCTGTCGTAAGCCTTCGACCATCACCTGCTTGATCGCCACAAATAGAACAAATACGTTTATCTTGAGGTTTTGCATACGGCTGAGATCTTCTTTCGCCACGAGATGACTCTTTTTGAACTTTCATGGCATGTAATGAAAAAAGACTGCACAATGCCACTGAAATTACAAAATTTTTCATAACAATTCCTTTTTAAAAATTTTCAAGTAAATAAAAACCTAAACACTTCCTTTCTTTTTTACCGAAATAAATTCAATAGGAATAGATTTTAATTCATAGTTTTTTCGCAAAACACCTTCAAAATACGCCAACTCTCTTTCGCCAAAAAATTGTGGAAGACTTACGCGTAATTTAATGGTTGGCGGTCCTGACTTTACTTGTTGCGCATCATAAATCTTAAGTTGATGTTCTTGTTTATATAAGGGTCGACGAATTAATGCTTGTTTTAAAATACTTGTCAATTCATCAGAGGAAAACTCATGCAAATAGCGTTCCCATACCGTTGCAATCAGGGGAAGAATTTTTCCGACATTATCACCATTTTCACAAGAAATATTCATCGTTTCAATTTTTTTATAAAAAAATTCATATTCCTCGCGATGATACTTCCATTGTTCCTTAGTATAAGCATCGCTCAGAAGATCTGATTTATTAATAAGAATGATAACGGCCTTTCCTTGCTCAAACGCATAAAAAGCCAATTTTAATTCTTGATCAGTTAAACGACCATCTTGCGCATCAACCAACAAAAGTACAATATCAGAGGTTCGCACTGCCTGCATCGAACTCTTTACCATCAATTCTTCAAGCTCACCCTCAACCTTCTTCTTGCGACGAATACCGGCAGTATCGGTCAATTGAATCGTTTGAGAATAATACTGAAGCGTTTCACTAACCGCTTCACGCGTTGTTCCAGCAATTTCGGTAACAATTGAACGCTCTCTGTTTAATAACAGATTCATCAAGGATGACTTGCCAACATTCGGTTTACCAAGCAATGTTACACGACAAATACGCTCTTTCGTTGTTTCTTTTTGAATCTTCTTACGAGGCAAAAGCTTAATAAGTTCATCCATGAGCTCGCTGACTCCCTGATTATGTGCAGCGGAAATTGGCACAACAACATCAAACCCGAGCCGCTTACACTCTTCAAGGTGCTCCTGCGCAACCTTTTTATCAAATTTATTCGCCACAATAATTACGGTTCGACCGGTCTTGTGGAGTCTTTTTGCGAGTTCCAATTCCTCTGGAAGCACGCCAACGGATGCATCAACCATAAACAAAACAACATCAGCTTGCTCGGCCAAGGCAAGAGCCTGTTGCCGAACTTTTTCTATAATAGGATCTTCAAACTTTTTTAAACTTACCCCACCCGTATCGACTAAGGTAAACAACGTTTCTTGCCACGTTATATTCTCAGTAATAAAATCACGCGTTACACCTTCATAATCAAGCATCAAAGGCGATGTTCTTTTAGCAATTCTATTAAATAAACTCGATTTACCAACATTCATGCGACCAATTAAAACAACTTGTGGAATTTTATTCATTACTGTGCTCCTGTTTTGCCTCTGGCAATTCAACAACAGTCCCTGAAAATTGTTCTAACAATTGATTTGTTAGCGGCCAGCGCTCTTTATCAGAAACGTCTATTTTAACACCATGATTCATCATATTTCTCTTCGCTATAATTGGACGATTTTTTTGTACCGGTTCAGAAGATTGAACTTCTTGTGTCTTTTTTTTTACCTCAACCGAAGACGCTTTATCAACTAAATTAAAATGAAGATCTAATTGAACTTGATCACCAAAAACAATTTGTAAGAGGGGCGCCCACTTCTCCTTCATCTGCTCAAGTGTATCATTAAACAATCTCAACCGTTGGGCAAAAAGAACGGTAACTCTACCTTCTTCAACTTTTTCAAATTGCGCCTGTTTAAAAATTGAACTCAACAATGGCTCATCAAGCTCATCAATTTTACTTAAAAATTGACTCCATGGATGATCATCCTTTGCTAAAACCTCTGGTTCAAGCAATTCTTTTTCTTCGGCCGAAAAATTACACGGCTCTCCTGCTACAAAATTTGATTTTTCTGAAACAACCGGTGTCTCATCTTGTACCTTCATCGAAGCAACATCTTTTTCGTTCTTATTTCGAAAAATACTCCACGATTGAACTAAAAAGAGTTGTAAAAACGTTGATTTGTGTATCGTTCTAAAAAATTGGTGCTCTTGAGAACAAAAAAACTCAAAAAGTTTAATTAATGTCGACAGAGAAACGGATACAACTGTTTGACGCAACAAATCTTGATTGTCTGAAAAATCTTCCGGTTGAACTCCCGCCTTCAACCAAATTGATGCACGTATCACCTGCAATAAACGACGCCACATATAATCAATATTATACTCAGACAGATTAATATTATGGATAAGCTGAATAAGCTCTTGGACAGATGAACCAATCACTAAGTGACTAAATAATTTAAGAAAAAGTTCTTCAGGAATATGCCCCAAAACTGACAAAACTTCTTTTTTGCCAATCTGCTTCGCGCTGAAACCGACTTGCTCCATCAAATTTAAAGCATCGCGTACCGATCCGCCCGTCTCTTTGATAATTAAAGCCAATCCCGCAGGTTCATATTTGATACCTTCTTGTTCGCAAATTTGTACCAGATGATTTAACAACACGCTCTGATCAACAGCATTAAAAAAAAGCTGAAAACAGCGTGAACGCACTGTATCAATAATTTTATGATCATCCGTCGTTGCCAAAATAAAAAAGACTGACGCAGGTGGTTCTTCCAAAATTTTTAAAAAAGCATTAAATGCCGCCTTGCTTAACATGTGCGCTTCATCAATAAGATAAACTTTTTTGCGCCCTAATAGTGGCAACAAAGTAGATGCTTCAATAATTTGCCGCACATTATCAACACCCGTATGAGAAGCTGCATCCATCTCAATAAAATCAGGATGCTTTCCCTTCATCATGGCTTTACATGAATTACACTCTAGACATGGAACAATAAATTTTTTGGGATTTTGTTGGAAATCAGGTAATTTTTCACAATTAACCGCAGCAGCAAAGACGCGTGCCGTTGTTGTTTTACCACATCCATGTTGTCCAGCAAAAAGATAAACCGGAAAAAATTTGCCTAAAAATAATGAATTTTTAAGAATACGAACTGAAAGATCTTGCCCAACAATCTGTTCAAACTGCTTAGAACGCCATTTACGGGCCAAATTCAACTGAATCTCATTCATGAATTTCACTCAGGATGTAGTACATACGGGAAAAGCGCAATACAATACCACACTCATGCCTGCTGCTTCCTTTCGGACCTGACAGATTACACGAATAGATATTTATCGCGCTTTCCCCAACTTTTATTTCACATTCTTATTTTATCGTTATTTCAATGATTTATCAAATAAGGATCATTCAAATTTCCAGGAAGAGATCATCTTTTCAACTTCAGCTAAATTTTCTTCGTAACCATTTGACGTTGCAGTATACGTCAGCAAGTAAGCCTTGCAATCTTTAACTACACAAACATGTAAAAATTTAAAACCGCCAGCTATAACAACAAGTTTTTTTGCAGATAAATCACCGACTTTGACGTCAGAGGTCTCAAGAATCATCGCTTGCATCTGCTCATACTGTTGTTTAGACATTTTAATATACCAATCCAAGGTCATATCTGCTGAAAGATCTTGTATTAAAATAGTAACATTGGTGGTAAAATTCTCTGTTGTGGTTGCATTCAATTTAAAGACATCAATTATTGAACGGTTAAAATTTTTTGACACGTCTATTGCATAACCATTTTCACTTTTGTACGTTGCAGAAAGTTGGTAATTTGCACATGCCAAACATAAAAAAAGAGCAAAAAATTTTTTGTTCACAAAAATCCTCTTGTAAAAATTTAAAAAACATTCACATTTATGGTTAAGACACTTTGTAGTATAGTGATAATCAAAACGAAGTCAAAAGGACATTATGAGCTAAAAAGAGCTTATACTACCAGCAAAACCCCTTCTTTCAGACTTTCATCATTACACAAAAAAATTAGAAGTTATCCGTGGATTTGACGATGAACGATTAATCGACAAATGCCTTTTACTTGGCGAAGAAATTGGCGAATTATTTAAAGCAGTACGCAAACATCAAGGAATAAAAATTGACAACAATTCTAAAATTGGCACCATTAAGGAAGAACTTGCTGACACTTTTCTCTACTTACTCGCTATTGCAAATCGTTGTAATATAAATCTCGAAGACGCATTTAGAGAAAAAGAAGAAATTAACAAAAAAAGAATCTGGGAAAGACAAATTTCTTAAACTGAAAGGAAATCTTCATGAAGAAATTTTTATTAACGTTCATTTTATTAAGCATTTACACAGCTAGTCATTGCTGTCAATGTACAACTCAAAATCGTCCCGGCCCAGACCGTACAAGTTGTTGTAAAGGAAGCAAGTGCTCATGTAAACCATGTAACTGTGCATGCGCATGTCCATCTGGTTGTTCTTGCACATGTTGTTGTCAACCAAGCAAAACC
>C687J13896_1000882_pt1 | contig 18417 bp, 19 predicted proteins | sample RifGroE2_FD_13896 | JGI IMG/M metagenome (IMG submission 13896)
TCCACCTTGTTCTTTTGATAAATTAATCTGAACTCCATCGCTGTTATAACTCACATTCCCTGAAACATTTTTAAAAGTGTTCTTTGCGAAATCTGTAACAGATGAAATAAGGTCTTTCCCTCCAGGAGCTGAAGCAATTGCGCCAACAGTTCCAACAACAGCTTGCCCGATTGGAGACGAATTTAAACCAGCAATGAGAGATTGAAACTCTTGCTGCGCTTGTTTAAGTCCGCTTGGGCTTGTTCCATATTTGAAAGGTTCAAACTTTGGAACAGAAATATTTGCAACTGCACCAGGCAAAGCAGAATTTAAAGCCTGTCCAATATTTTGATTGGGATTTTTTATAAACGAAGTAGCAACGCCAACGCCTGCACCGACTAAACCTTGAACAACCAAAGAACTCCCTGCTGTGAGTGTAGCCGCCGCAACAGTACCCGCAACACAAACAGCAGGCTTTAAAACTTTATTCCAAAGATCACCAAAAAAACCGGAAAGAGTGTTTGTCTTTGTGTAAAGAACTTCATTAGTAAAATGATTTTCTAATTCCATTCCATACGCTTTAACCGCTTCAAACTTTGCTTGCGCTGTTCCCTTTTCGCTTCCGTTTGAAGTTCTTCTTATGTTTGTAAAAATTCTAACATAATTTTTTGAAGCTGTAAGAATTTTATTTCTTGTTTCAAGATCGGGCGTCATCAAACAGGCGCGAAGCGAAACCGCTAAAATGTCATCTACAAAACCATGTTCTTTTTGAAAATCACCTAAAAGAATTTCAAAACTTTTTACAACATCGGGAACCGTTTTCCCGCTTAATATTTTTATTTGTCCGGGTAAAAAAGGATTGTATCCGATAATCCCCGATGAACTAACACTTAGATCGGATAAATTATTTTCAAGAGTTGCAATTCTAAAGTCCATTATATACTCACTATTCTTTTATTGATAAATCTTTTTGGCACAGTATTAAAAACGCTGTTTGTTCCGTCGATTATTACACCATCGCACATAACACAAATATGAGAAAAATTATTTTTCGTTTTTCCCAACAGCAAATATTTTGCATCCTGATTTAGGATTGACAAAACCGTTTTGATAAATAAAGAGAAGTCATCACAATCACCAAATTTTTCTTTTAATATTCTGTACGGAGCTATTAACAATTCGTCCGGTACATCGCTTTTATAAGTAAAATTATTTCTTACAAATGAATGAACTCGTTTAAACAAACTTTCACCGGAATAATTTCCAAAAGTTCTTTTAACCCAAAGAACAAACGAACTATTTTCTTTACTTTTTAATTCCAATTGTTTCATAATTATCAAAGTGTTTTTTACTGCTGTTTGTGCCGGTACGTTATAAATATTACTGTAAAGCATTTTTCTCTTTTTTCTTGGGAGCAAATTGCGTTAAATTAGACATGGCAATCCAGTCCTTTTTAGTCCATTTTTTCAAGAGGTAGAGAATGAAAGATTTGAAATTAACCGAAACGGAATTTATTTATACCGATGATAACAGCTATATAATTGTGCCAATAAGCCAAGTGTCATCAATTGAGAAAAGAGAAAAACGTTATCCAATACTTTTAAGTTTAACCATTATCTTTCTTGTTTCTTCGTTCCTCTTCTCTTTTTTTTCTTCTTTGTCCACGGTACAGGCTCCAGAAAACATGAGAATGGTTTTATTTCTCTTTGCTTTAATCTTTTTCGTTTTATACTTTGCTTTAACAGAAAAAACATTTATTGTTTCAGCTTCCGGCAAAGAAAAAATAATAGTAAAGAGTTACAACAAAGAAAAAATTAATGAAATGATTGAACAATTCCTTTCGATAAACCGTTCAGAAAACGAATAAAAAAAAACCGGAAGTGATAAAACTTCCGGCTTTGCTTTGATCGAGGGAGGGAGAGAAAGAAAAATTAAGTGATTACCTTTTCCGTTTCAAGTTCAGAGAATCGAATTTTAAACGCTTCACCCCCTTTGCCGCTTGACACTTTACTTAATGCAAACTTTAAACTTTTAAATTGTTCATTTTGTAATTCACTTCTCATTTTTGTAAAGTAATCAAGCAATATTTCAGAAGATAAAGAAAAACTTAAATTTAAAATAGCTTGTTTACTTATCTCAGACACATGAGAAATTTCATTACATATTTTTTCGTTAGCTTCGCTTAAATGGTAACTCATAATTTCACCTCATTAAATAAATATTGCTGCTGTTTTTTAAGTCCGTTGGCTTTTTCTTCCAAGTTCCTTTTCTTCACTTTGAATAAAATATTTTCCATTCCATTCAAGGCTGTTTTTACTTCGCTGTTTGGAAAAGAATGTTTTCCGATTTCAATTAATTCAGCAAAGGCTTTAAACTCATTTTCTAAAATTGTCATTTTAATCGCTCCCAATTTCTTCTTTTTTGTATTTAAAATCTGAATTACATTTTTTGCAAATAAACTTTTCAAAGTGAGAGGTTGTTCCTATCACTTTAACATTTTGCATTGAATTACACACCGGACAAAACTCAGAAACATTGCTAAGGATTTTGTTAAGCAATGCTTCATTACTTTTTTTAATACTTCCTTTGCTCATATATTACCTTTAATTTGTTTAAGTAGTTTTGAATGTTTGCGGGTTTAGATCGGTAGTTAAGAGAATAAATTAAAACAAAAGTTCCGTACACTTGGGCAAAAACTCTATAACCCTCCAAATTTGTTTCCTTCAATTTTTTGTATTCAACAGGTTCCAACAAATAAAAATAATTTGAATCTATTTTTGTGTTTTGATTTGGAACTGTAGAAGTTTTTGGAGTGCCAACATTTTTAAAAGACTTTTCTCTTTTCTCATAAATAAATTCCCCGTTTGAATTGAAACAAGTTTTTAAATATGCAACAGCGTTTTTAACTTTCTTCCGGCTATCAGTGTAAATCAATGCTTTTAAGAAAGAGCTTTCATCTCGCGGCTGTGCAATGTTTACCAGATTGATCGGTCGTTCGTTGGAAAAATAATGGGAGTGTTTTAGGTATTGATTAATTGCTTCGCCAGGCTGAAAACTTAAACCTTGCGATAGTATTGTTAAATCTTCATGTTTGAATGAGATTTGAATTTTGTCGGGCAAATATATTCCCGATTTTTTTTCAATGCCTTGCCGAATAAAAACGATAGTTAAATATTTTTGCCTTATATATTCCGCTTGTTCATCCTTCCCTTTTGCAAAATAACGAAGCAATTTATTTACATGGTTTTTACTGTAACTAAGTTTTTCCGCAATATCGTTTTTTGTTATGTAACGTACTCTTTGAGAATAAAGATAATCCAAGAAAACCAACAACAATTTATAATTTGGTTGAATCTTTGGATCGTTAATCAGATTATCCGAATGATAAAGAAGCATATAAACCCCTATTTCTAAAAATTAATAGGAAAAAATAGATTTGCTTTATTATCGGAAAGTTTTAGGTTTGATTTTAGGCTGTTTGGTGGGTTTGTGTTAAATTGTATATTATGTAAACTAACAAAACCCATTGAAAAGCAAGAAATCAAAGCTAATTCTTTCCTCTTTCCGGTTTGTATCATGTAAATTCCTTTCTCTTTTTATTTACGGTGAAAACTTATAAAATGTTTTCCTTATCTCCAAATAAAAAATTTAACATTTAAACAATAACAACATAACAACACAAATTACATATAGTATATTGAATCACCAGGGATTAACCCTTAATCGTACAGGATTAACCCTTAATCCTCCAGGATTATGGCTAAATTTGTTTTTTTTCTTTTGTATTCGTAATTTTTCACTAAGATTAATATAGAGGTTGTTATGAAATTTTCAAAATTCATCTTTATTTGTTTAACGGTGGTAACTGTTTTATCATCAAATTTATTTTCTCAGGTAGATAGCTCTGTTAATGAATTGTTTAAAACTGTAAAAATCATTTACGGAAATCCATTTCCGGTTATTGGTTTGAATAGTTGGTTAATGGATCAATTTATTAAAATGGATTCTCCTGATCCCAAAATCCAACGCTACATAATGAAATTTGAGGACTTGCAAGAAAAGATTAAAGATTTTAGGTTAGAGAATAAAAAAGGGTTAGAGCTTGCAGATGAAATTGAAATTGATTTATCGAAAAGATTTACAGTAAAGGAAAGAAATATTTTAAATGCTTATGCTTGTAGAAATGGTTTTCTAAATCCAAAGGAATTCTTTGAGGAAACAATCTTAACAACGAATCAAAATATTCTTTTAGATGTTAATAAGTGTCATAGTTTTTTCCGGGATGTTTATTTCATAAGAACCGTTCCACAAACAGAAAAAGTTTTTAAAGTAAAGTTTTTGGTAGAGCGAAAAGAATATGATTCAATCGCTGGAGAATGGTACAAGTCCGAAATTTTGAAAAGTTTTCCAGATACCCCTTTCAAGTTCACCCCGGGGAAATAGAGCTGAGTTTTTTCCCTTTCCCCCGCTCCCTATTTAACAAACAAAAAAAAGCCGGTCAATATACCGGCTTTTTAATTTAAGTGTCTTAGAAACGATTTATGAGAGAATTTTTAATACCGTCTTCGCCGTTTTACGGTTTTCCGCTTTGTAGTTCCTTTTTTCTTGCGAAGTTTTGCAGATGCTGCTTTAATTGCGCTTTTGTATTCACGGCTAAGTGCTTTTCTTTTTCTATCCATTACACTCATTTTCTTTTTTACAGATTTGACCTTTCGGTCTCTTTGAAGATTTTCTAAAAATGCCATTTGATTTAGTCCTCTATGGTTGTTGGTTGAAAATTGTTTTCTTGAATTAAAGGAAGTTTTACATATTGAATGTATTGAGCCAACGAATTTGCAAGATCGTTCTTTGTCTTTTCATCCATCTGCGCAAAATCTACTTTACGCAAAACTTGAATAATCGCCCCGGGTATTTTTATTCCAACTGGATTAACGTTCGATTGAAAACTTTGTGCCGGTTGTTTTGTTCCTGTCATCATGTTTTGTAAACCCATTAAAGTTTGAAGATCGAAACCGCCGTTTCCGGATTCGGTTTCTTTTTTAATTTTTTCAAGTTCCCTTTCCATCTTAGTAACTTGTTTTTCTAAAAGTTCTATTTGCAGTTTATAAAATTTTTCAATCTGATTTGAGACTTTACTTTCATCAGGTTTGTTAGAAAGGTTTTCTGCAAGTTTGCCAAGTACAGCAATAAGAGCCGGGTCTGTCATGTCTTCTCTTTCGTTAAGTTTGTTTTTTTCTTCGATGCTAAAACCTCTAATTTTTCCTCGATAGTTCTTTGCATCGTTTAAATATTTCATTGAATAAGTAAAGGTTCCATTGCCTAACCTGTTCCCTATTTCTTGCTGAAGCTCTGTTTTTGTTTTGCCGTCCAGGTCTTTACCTGTGAACATTTCAACAGGTTTTCCGTTTTTGAATACATGGAAATAGTCAATGTTTTTTAGAGTGTTAGGAATCATTTAAGTATTACCACTGCTAACAATCCAAAAACAATTAAGAACGGCAAAACATCAGGGAAAACTTTTCCGCCGATGTTTAAAAGAATCTTACCAACTTTTTGAACATAGTTTGGATCGGTATAATATTTTAATTTACCGCTTCCAAGTGCATCAATAAATTTCAACGGATCACCAGTAAGAGAAAAGGCTTCTTTCCAATTATTACTCACTACTTTTCCGAAATCTAAAAAAGATTCACGCCACGAATCATAAGCCCGAAAATTTGCGCTTATTACTGTTCCACTTCCCTCTTTTGTTATTTTGCTCCCTGTGGTTTTTCCTTTCCATGAAGAGGTAGCCTTTATTCCGAAAAGGTTGTTTCCATTTTTGGAAGTTCCGTAACCACTTTCTAAACACGCCATCAAAAGAGAAACCAAAACCGGCACGCCGTAAATGTTTTCTACTTCAACAGCGTAAGGGTGAACTGAATCCAAAAAATTATTTTGTTCAGTTGTCATTAAAATGTTTCCACAAAAAAGTGAACCACTATATAAAGATCGTGATTTGTTATCCAGTCAAATGCGTGAGCTGTTATGTTTACATCTCTTACAATATCTTGAGACTCATAATCCAAATTATTAACTTCGTGGTTTAGGGGAATCCATCCGTCGAAAATCAACGTATCATTTACGCGAAGATTAATAGATGGCATTCCCCAAAACTTAGCAGTTGAAAGATCGGGAGATTGTCTTCCGTTCGGGGGATCAATAGTCGGATCGTGTACAAAGAATTCAAAATAAACACTTAATATTTTCCAACTAAATTTCCCCAACTCATCAGGCAATGGAGTTGTAAGTTTTGTTCCATCTGCAAAACCTGCAAAACTTATAAGTTTTCTTCTCCTGTTTGTGAGAATCTTATATTCGTCCATTAAAGTTTAAACCCGATTAGTTGCAATTCCTGATTAGTTACCGCGCCGCCGCTTTGGTTGTCGAACGTAACTTGTAAAGAACTGTTTTTAGCTATTACGAACACTTCAGGCAAACGATAACCATTTAACCCGCTTCCTATTAAGCCCGAGTTAAAAGAAAGGTTTGAAAGTAGTTCTCCTGTTGAATTAGCAACAGAAATAAAAACGCCGGCTGTTCCGCTTGTTCTTATATCCGTCACCTGGAAGTCCGATTCATTCGATATATTTATCGTTTGAATAGATTGAGAGCCGCTCCCGATGGAAGCGGCTTTTGCAACATTGATAAAAAGTTTTTTCATAAGACTATGAAACCTCCTTAATCAATTCACCTTTTAACATAAATAAAGTAGCTAACGGAAGTTTTGTTCTTGCTCCTGCAGTATAAATCACTTGAACTGAAGCTCCAGCAGGAAAAATAATCGGTTCAGGTAAAATAAGACCGTTATTCTTTTGATATAATTCTGTACCGGCTGCAAGAGACAATTTATAAGTCTGCATCGAATAATCAACTAAATCCAAAACCTCAACAGAATTAATAACAATTTTTAGCTTGTTTGCTGTGTTTGCCGCTTCACTTGCCGCGGTTGCAGGTTCACCTGTCAATAAAGCCGCCGATTCATTTCTTATTTCAATAGCATTTAGTTGAAAACTTTCCTTATTCCCTAACGGGAGCTGTTTAGAATAAAGAGCATCGGACAAACCACCGTTAAAGAGATTATTTGCCGTGGAGGCTGTTATGCTTCTATATTCCGCGATTGTATAATCAAATTTCTTTAGTGCGCTATTTTTTCGCTCGTCATAATCAAACGCCGCAATTTTGGAATATTTAATTCCGCGAAGATACATAACACTTGCCCCCGTCATTCCTGAAACAGAGAATTTTATATTATCTGTTCCGTTTATAACAATGGGATTAATTAATCTTTTGAATGAAGATTCTTCAAGTACGCCGGAAGCAACGGAAAAAGATTTTTGGTCTAATTCATAGATTGGTATTTTTAAGATCGTTTCATCATTCTTTTGAATGATAAAAAAATCACTTAAAGCATGGCTTCCGCGAAAGCCAATTTCATTTATTTTTATGATTTGATCGTCAGAGTTTGGAAAACTTGCGTTCTGTGTTGAACTGATTCCACCTGTAAAAAAAGAATATGCGCCAGAGCCGCTATAACCTTTAAAGCAATAAGCACTAAAAGGAGTTACTCTAACGTTTGCTCCAGGAGTTACCATTCCAAAATTTTGAAGTGATTGAGTTTTCATAATTGTTTCATCCTTTCTTATTTGTAAAATTCAGAATAATTACGAGAAACTTCCGGGTTGTCTATGTATGCACCAAGTGAACTATCGTCTTCATCAATTACGTAATCATAATCAGCAAGAGAGCCGAAATTATCATTGAAACCAAGAGTTTTTTGGAGAAATGGATTAATTACACCTGTAGCCACTAATCCGATAGCAATATTTTGAACGTTTACATTTTTTAGAAGCATACCCGCAAGAAACGCAAGCGCTCCACCGATAACCGGCTGCATTGTCGCATCATTTAAAATGCTTGTTGAACCAGGTTTATCAGGTTCCACTTTTAAAACTTTTACTAAAAGTTTTCCGCCGTTTGATACGATCGCATTTGCTATCACTGTATCCATCAGCAGTTTTTTGTTAAGAGCCAAACCGAAAGCCATTTTTACACCTTTATTTTTTTATTTGAAATAATTTTTATGAAAATTAATATGTTGGATTATCATTTGTTTAAGTTCTCCAACTTCACGATTTATTTTTGAATAGAGGACTAATCCACTAATAACAATCGCGCCTGCATTAATTAAAATTGTTAAAAAACCTTGTTCCGTCATGCTTATAAATCCGTTATCCGTCGTCTAATTCCCCAAAGAGCACCGGCAACGGAAAAGCCCGCGATGGAGTTAAGTAAGTTTTGCAATAGCTCCATAATCTTGGTTGTTATCGTTTCATCAAAGAACAATCCTAAAACGGTTTTAATCACTACACTAATAACCAAGATCAAAACACTTTTGAACGTTAAACTTGTTTTCATTTTGAACTTTCCTTCTTTTACTTGTTGATTAAAAAACTCACTAATACTTTTCGTTGGCAAAGGTTCAGCCGGTAAAGGCTTTACATCTTCAAACGTTTCCTTTTTATTCACTGGAGAAAACGTTCCAAAATTTCTAACTGGATTCAAACATCCGTTAATCATTTCAATTTTTTAACAAATAGAGCAAAGCCAAAATCCCTGCTCCGATTAATAAATAATTTCCGCCGATGTCAATTACACTAAATAAATCTGCTTTTGTTTCGTTAATTGTCGTATCTATTATTCTTGGTATGAGAGTTTTATTCAATTCTGCTTTTTTATCATTAACCATTTCATCTCTTTTCTTTTTCTCAAGTACACCGATATACTTATTTATAAGGTCTTGAAATTGGTAAGGATTATAACCATCAAGAATTTCGCTCATATGAATTCTTGAAATGTATTTTTTATTGAACGTAATTTTTAAGTTCTTGAATAATGAGAGCAAATAATTATATGAAGATGGATAACTTTTTATCCAAAGATCAGTTTCCTTTACTTGCCAATCTGGGACTGACAAAGATAAAATCGTCGGAGAATTCGTGGGAGGATAAAATATATTTATGTTTGTATTCATTTTACTTTTTCAAGATTAAAAATAAACCAAGTCCACCGGCTAACAACCAAATAGGATTTATTCCCAAGAACAAAGCCTGTCCGGGGTCGTTAGTAACTCCACCATAATATTTAAGTTCTCCACCTTGTTCTTTTGATAAATTAATCTGAACTCCATCGCTGTTATAACTCACATTCCCTGAAACATTTTTAAAAGTGTTCTTTGCGAAATCTGTAACAGATGAAATAAGGTCTTTCCCTCCAGGAGCTGAAGCAATTGCGCCAACAGTTCCAACAACAGCTTGCCCGATTGGAGACGAATTTAAACCAGCAATGAGAGATTGAAACTCTTGCTGCGCTTGTTTAAGTCCGCTTGGGCTTGTTCCATATTTGAAAGGTTCAAACTTTGGAACAGAAATATTTGCAACTGCACCAGGCAAAGCAGAATTTAAAGCCTGTCCAATATTTTGATTGGGATTTTTTATAAACGAAGTAGCAACGCCAACGCCTGCACCGACTAAACCTTGAACAACCAAAGAACTCCCTGCTGTGAGTGTAGCCGCCGCAACAGTACCCGCAACACAAACAGCAGGCTTTAAAACTTTATTCCAAAGATCACCAAAAAAACCGGAAAGAGTGTTTGTCTTTGTGTAAAGAACTTCATTAGTAAAATGATTTTCTAATTCCATTCCATACGCTTTAACCGCTTCAAACTTTGCTTGCGCTGTTCCCTTTTCGCTTCCGTTTGAAGTTCTTCTTATGTTTGTAAAAATTCTAACATAATTTTTTGAAGCTGTAAGAATTTTATTTCTTGTTTCAAGATCGGGCGTCATCAAACAGGCGCGAAGCGAAACCGCTAAAATGTCATCTACAAAACCATGTTCTTTTTGAAAATCACCTAAAAGAATTTCAAAACTTTTTACAACATCGGGAACCGTTTTCCCGCTTAATATTTTTATTTGTCCGGGTAAAAAAGGATTGTATCCGATAATCCCCGATGAACTAACACTTAGATCGGATAAATTATTTTCAAGAGTTGCAATTCTAAAGTCCATTATATACTCACTATTCTTTTATTGATAAATCTTTTTGGCACAGTATTAAAAACGCTGTTTGTTCCGTCGATTATTACACCATCGCACATAACACAAATATGAGAAAAATTATTTTTCGTTTTTCCCAACAGCAAATATTTTGCATCCTGATTTAGGATTGACAAAACCGTTTTGATAAATAAAGAGAAGTCATCACAATCACCAAATTTTTCTTTTAATATTCTGTACGGAGCTATTAACAATTCGTCCGGTACATCGCTTTTATAAGTAAAATTATTTCTTACAAATGAATGAACTCGTTTAAACAAACTTTCACCGGAATAATTTCCAAAAGTTCTTTTAACCCAAAGAACAAACGAACTATTTTCTTTACTTTTTAATTCCAATTGTTTCATAATTATCAAAGTGTTTTTTACTGCTGTTTGTGCCGGTACGTTATAAATATTACTGTAAAGCATTTTTCTCTTTTTTCTTGGGAGCAAATTGCGTTAAATTAGACATGGCAATCCAGTCCTTTTTAGTCCATTTTTTCAAGAGGTAGAGAATGAAAGATTTGAAATTAACCGAAACGGAATTTATTTATACCGATGATAACAGCTATATAATTGTGCCAATAAGCCAAGTGTCATCAATTGAGAAAAGAGAAAAACGTTATCCAATACTTTTAAGTTTAACCATTATCTTTCTTGTTTCTTCGTTCCTCTTCTCTTTTTTTTCTTCTTTGTCCACGGTACAGGCTCCAGAAAACATGAGAATGGTTTTATTTCTCTTTGCTTTAATCTTTTTCGTTTTATACTTTGCTTTAACAGAAAAAACATTTATTGTTTCAGCTTCCGGCAAAGAAAAAATAATAGTAAAGAGTTACAACAAAGAAAAAATTAATGAAATGATTGAACAATTCCTTTCGATAAACCGTTCAGAAAACGAATAAAAAAAAACCGGAAGTGATAAAACTTCCGGCTTTGCTTTGATCGAGGGAGGGAGAGAAAGAAAAATTAAGTGATTACCTTTTCCGTTTCAAGTTCAGAGAATCGAATTTTAAACGCTTCACCCCCTTTGCCGCTTGACACTTTACTTAATGCAAACTTTAAACTTTTAAATTGTTCATTTTGTAATTCACTTCTCATTTTTGTAAAGTAATCAAGCAATATTTCAGAAGATAAAGAAAAACTTAAATTTAAAATAGCTTGTTTACTTATCTCAGACACATGAGAAATTTCATTACATATTTTTTCGTTAGCTTCGCTTAAATGGTAACTCATAATTTCACCTCATTAAATAAATATTGCTGCTGTTTTTTAAGTCCGTTGGCTTTTTCTTCCAAGTTCCTTTTCTTCACTTTGAATAAAATATTTTCCATTCCATTCAAGGCTGTTTTTACTTCGCTGTTTGGAAAAGAATGTTTTCCGATTTCAATTAATTCAGCAAAGGCTTTAAACTCATTTTCTAAAATTGTCATTTTAATCGCTCCCAATTTCTTCTTTTTTGTATTTAAAATCTGAATTACATTTTTTGCAAATAAACTTTTCAAAGTGAGAGGTTGTTCCTATCACTTTAACATTTTGCATTGAATTACACACCGGACAAAACTCAGAAACATTGCTAAGGATTTTGTTAAGCAATGCTTCATTACTTTTTTTAATACTTCCTTTGCTCATATATTACCTTTAATTTGTTTAAGTAGTTTTGAATGTTTGCGGGTTTAGATCGGTAGTTAAGAGAATAAATTAAAACAAAAGTTCCGTACACTTGGGCAAAAACTCTATAACCCTCCAAATTTGTTTCCTTCAATTTTTTGTATTCAACAGGTTCCAACAAATAAAAATAATTTGAATCTATTTTTGTGTTTTGATTTGGAACTGTAGAAGTTTTTGGAGTGCCAACATTTTTAAAAGACTTTTCTCTTTTCTCATAAATAAATTCCCCGTTTGAATTGAAACAAGTTTTTAAATATGCAACAGCGTTTTTAACTTTCTTCCGGCTATCAGTGTAAATCAATGCTTTTAAGAAAGAGCTTTCATCTCGCGGCTGTGCAATGTTTACCAGATTGATCGGTCGTTCGTTGGAAAAATAATGGGAGTGTTTTAGGTATTGATTAATTGCTTCGCCAGGCTGAAAACTTAAACCTTGCGATAGTATTGTTAAATCTTCATGTTTGAATGAGATTTGAATTTTGTCGGGCAAATATATTCCCGATTTTTTTTCAATGCCTTGCCGAATAAAAACGATAGTTAAATATTTTTGCCTTATATATTCCGCTTGTTCATCCTTCCCTTTTGCAAAATAACGAAGCAATTTATTTACATGGTTTTTACTGTAACTAAGTTTTTCCGCAATATCGTTTTTTGTTATGTAACGTACTCTTTGAGAATAAAGATAATCCAAGAAAACCAACAACAATTTATAATTTGGTTGAATCTTTGGATCGTTAATCAGATTATCCGAATGATAAAGAAGCATATAAACCCCTATTTCTAAAAATTAATAGGAAAAAATAGATTTGCTTTATTATCGGAAAGTTTTAGGTTTGATTTTAGGCTGTTTGGTGGGTTTGTGTTAAATTGTATATTATGTAAACTAACAAAACCCATTGAAAAGCAAGAAATCAAAGCTAATTCTTTCCTCTTTCCGGTTTGTATCATGTAAATTCCTTTCTCTTTTTATTTACGGTGAAAACTTATAAAATGTTTTCCTTATCTCCAAATAAAAAATTTAACATTTAAACAATAACAACATAACAACACAAATTACATATAGTATATTGAATCACCAGGGATTAACCCTTAATCGTACAGGATTAACCCTTAATCCTCCAGGATTATGGCTAAATTTGTTTTTTTTCTTTTGTATTCGTAATTTTTCACTAAGATTAATATAGAGGTTGTTATGAAATTTTCAAAATTCATCTTTATTTGTTTAACGGTGGTAACTGTTTTATCATCAAATTTATTTTCTCAGGTAGATAGCTCTGTTAATGAATTGTTTAAAACTGTAAAAATCATTTACGGAAATCCATTTCCGGTTATTGGTTTGAATAGTTGGTTAATGGATCAATTTATTAAAATGGATTCTCCTGATCCCAAAATCCAACGCTACATAATGAAATTTGAGGACTTGCAAGAAAAGATTAAAGATTTTAGGTTAGAGAATAAAAAAGGGTTAGAGCTTGCAGATGAAATTGAAATTGATTTATCGAAAAGATTTACAGTAAAGGAAAGAAATATTTTAAATGCTTATGCTTGTAGAAATGGTTTTCTAAATCCAAAGGAATTCTTTGAGGAAACAATCTTAACAACGAATCAAAATATTCTTTTAGATGTTAATAAGTGTCATAGTTTTTTCCGGGATGTTTATTTCATAAGAACCGTTCCACAAACAGAAAAAGTTTTTAAAGTAAAGTTTTTGGTAGAGCGAAAAGAATATGATTCAATCGCTGGAGAATGGTACAAGTCCGAAATTTTGAAAAGTTTTCCAGATACCCCTTTCAAGTTCACCCCGGGGAAATAGAGCTGAGTTTTTTCCCTTTCCCCCGCTCCCTATTTAACAAACAAAAAAAAGCCGGTCAATATACCGGCTTTTTAATTTAAGTGTCTTAGAAACGATTTATGAGAGAATTTTTAATACCGTCTTCGCCGTTTTACGGTTTTCCGCTTTGTAGTTCCTTTTTTCTTGCGAAGTTTTGCAGATGCTGCTTTAATTGCGCTTTTGTATTCACGGCTAAGTGCTTTTCTTTTTCTATCCATTACACTCATTTTCTTTTTTACAGATTTGACCTTTCGGTCTCTTTGAAGATTTTCTAAAAATGCCATTTGATTTAGTCCTCTATGGTTGTTGGTTGAAAATTGTTTTCTTGAATTAAAGGAAGTTTTACATATTGAATGTATTGAGCCAACGAATTTGCAAGATCGTTCTTTGTCTTTTCATCCATCTGCGCAAAATCTACTTTACGCAAAACTTGAATAATCGCCCCGGGTATTTTTATTCCAACTGGATTAACGTTCGATTGAAAACTTTGTGCCGGTTGTTTTGTTCCTGTCATCATGTTTTGTAAACCCATTAAAGTTTGAAGATCGAAACCGCCGTTTCCGGATTCGGTTTCTTTTTTAATTTTTTCAAGTTCCCTTTCCATCTTAGTAACTTGTTTTTCTAAAAGTTCTATTTGCAGTTTATAAAATTTTTCAATCTGATTTGAGACTTTACTTTCATCAGGTTTGTTAGAAAGGTTTTCTGCAAGTTTGCCAAGTACAGCAATAAGAGCCGGGTCTGTCATGTCTTCTCTTTCGTTAAGTTTGTTTTTTTCTTCGATGCTAAAACCTCTAATTTTTCCTCGATAGTTCTTTGCATCGTTTAAATATTTCATTGAATAAGTAAAGGTTCCATTGCCTAACCTGTTCCCTATTTCTTGCTGAAGCTCTGTTTTTGTTTTGCCGTCCAGGTCTTTACCTGTGAACATTTCAACAGGTTTTCCGTTTTTGAATACATGGAAATAGTCAATGTTTTTTAGAGTGTTAGGAATCATTTAAGTATTACCACTGCTAACAATCCAAAAACAATTAAGAACGGCAAAACATCAGGGAAAACTTTTCCGCCGATGTTTAAAAGAATCTTACCAACTTTTTGAACATAGTTTGGATCGGTATAATATTTTAATTTACCGCTTCCAAGTGCATCAATAAATTTCAACGGATCACCAGTAAGAGAAAAGGCTTCTTTCCAATTATTACTCACTACTTTTCCGAAATCTAAAAAAGATTCACGCCACGAATCATAAGCCCGAAAATTTGCGCTTATTACTGTTCCACTTCCCTCTTTTGTTATTTTGCTCCCTGTGGTTTTTCCTTTCCATGAAGAGGTAGCCTTTATTCCGAAAAGGTTGTTTCCATTTTTGGAAGTTCCGTAACCACTTTCTAAACACGCCATCAAAAGAGAAACCAAAACCGGCACGCCGTAAATGTTTTCTACTTCAACAGCGTAAGGGTGAACTGAATCCAAAAAATTATTTTGTTCAGTTGTCATTAAAATGTTTCCACAAAAAAGTGAACCACTATATAAAGATCGTGATTTGTTATCCAGTCAAATGCGTGAGCTGTTATGTTTACATCTCTTACAATATCTTGAGACTCATAATCCAAATTATTAACTTCGTGGTTTAGGGGAATCCATCCGTCGAAAATCAACGTATCATTTACGCGAAGATTAATAGATGGCATTCCCCAAAACTTAGCAGTTGAAAGATCGGGAGATTGTCTTCCGTTCGGGGGATCAATAGTCGGATCGTGTACAAAGAATTCAAAATAAACACTTAATATTTTCCAACTAAATTTCCCCAACTCATCAGGCAATGGAGTTGTAAGTTTTGTTCCATCTGCAAAACCTGCAAAACTTATAAGTTTTCTTCTCCTGTTTGTGAGAATCTTATATTCGTCCATTAAAGTTTAAACCCGATTAGTTGCAATTCCTGATTAGTTACCGCGCCGCCGCTTTGGTTGTCGAACGTAACTTGTAAAGAACTGTTTTTAGCTATTACGAACACTTCAGGCAAACGATAACCATTTAACCCGCTTCCTATTAAGCCCGAGTTAAAAGAAAGGTTTGAAAGTAGTTCTCCTGTTGAATTAGCAACAGAAATAAAAACGCCGGCTGTTCCGCTTGTTCTTATATCCGTCACCTGGAAGTCCGATTCATTCGATATATTTATCGTTTGAATAGATTGAGAGCCGCTCCCGATGGAAGCGGCTTTTGCAACATTGATAAAAAGTTTTTTCATAAGACTATGAAACCTCCTTAATCAATTCACCTTTTAACATAAATAAAGTAGCTAACGGAAGTTTTGTTCTTGCTCCTGCAGTATAAATCACTTGAACTGAAGCTCCAGCAGGAAAAATAATCGGTTCAGGTAAAATAAGACCGTTATTCTTTTGATATAATTCTGTACCGGCTGCAAGAGACAATTTATAAGTCTGCATCGAATAATCAACTAAATCCAAAACCTCAACAGAATTAATAACAATTTTTAGCTTGTTTGCTGTGTTTGCCGCTTCACTTGCCGCGGTTGCAGGTTCACCTGTCAATAAAGCCGCCGATTCATTTCTTATTTCAATAGCATTTAGTTGAAAACTTTCCTTATTCCCTAACGGGAGCTGTTTAGAATAAAGAGCATCGGACAAACCACCGTTAAAGAGATTATTTGCCGTGGAGGCTGTTATGCTTCTATATTCCGCGATTGTATAATCAAATTTCTTTAGTGCGCTATTTTTTCGCTCGTCATAATCAAACGCCGCAATTTTGGAATATTTAATTCCGCGAAGATACATAACACTTGCCCCCGTCATTCCTGAAACAGAGAATTTTATATTATCTGTTCCGTTTATAACAATGGGATTAATTAATCTTTTGAATGAAGATTCTTCAAGTACGCCGGAAGCAACGGAAAAAGATTTTTGGTCTAATTCATAGATTGGTATTTTTAAGATCGTTTCATCATTCTTTTGAATGATAAAAAAATCACTTAAAGCATGGCTTCCGCGAAAGCCAATTTCATTTATTTTTATGATTTGATCGTCAGAGTTTGGAAAACTTGCGTTCTGTGTTGAACTGATTCCACCTGTAAAAAAAGAATATGCGCCAGAGCCGCTATAACCTTTAAAGCAATAAGCACTAAAAGGAGTTACTCTAACGTTTGCTCCAGGAGTTACCATTCCAAAATTTTGAAGTGATTGAGTTTTCATAATTGTTTCATCCTTTCTTATTTGTAAAATTCAGAATAATTACGAGAAACTTCCGGGTTGTCTATGTATGCACCAAGTGAACTATCGTCTTCATCAATTACGTAATCATAATCAGCAAGAGAGCCGAAATTATCATTGAAACCAAGAGTTTTTTGGAGAAATGGATTAATTACACCTGTAGCCACTAATCCGATAGCAATATTTTGAACGTTTACATTTTTTAGAAGCATACCCGCAAGAAACGCAAGCGCTCCACCGATAACCGGCTGCATTGTCGCATCATTTAAAATGCTTGTTGAACCAGGTTTATCAGGTTCCACTTTTAAAACTTTTACTAAAAGTTTTCCGCCGTTTGATACGATCGCATTTGCTATCACTGTATCCATCAGCAGTTTTTTGTTAAGAGCCAAACCGAAAGCCATTTTTACACCTTTATTTTTTTATTTGAAATAATTTTTATGAAAATTAATATGTTGGATTATCATTTGTTTAAGTTCTCCAACTTCACGATTTATTTTTGAATAGAGGACTAATCCACTAATAACAATCGCGCCTGCATTAATTAAAATTGTTAAAAAACCTTGTTCCGTCATGCTTATAAATCCGTTATCCGTCGTCTAATTCCCCAAAGAGCACCGGCAACGGAAAAGCCCGCGATGGAGTTAAGTAAGTTTTGCAATAGCTCCATAATCTTGGTTGTTATCGTTTCATCAAAGAACAATCCTAAAACGGTTTTAATCACTACACTAATAACCAAGATCAAAACACTTTTGAACGTTAAACTTGTTTTCATTTTGAACTTTCCTTCTTTTACTTGTTGATTAAAAAACTCACTAATACTTTTCGTTGGCAAAGGTTCAGCCGGTAAAGGCTTTACATCTTCAAACGTTTCCTTTTTATTCACTGGAGAAAACGTTCCAAAATTTCTAACTGGATTCAAACATCCGTTAATCATTTCAATTTTTTAACAAATAGAGCAAAGCCAAAATCCCTGCTCCGATTAATAAATAATTTCCGCCGATGTCAATTACACTAAATAAATCTGCTTTTGTTTCGTTAATTGTCGTATCTATTATTCTTGGTATGAGAGTTTTATTCAATTCTGCTTTTTTATCATTAACCATTTCATCTCTTTTCTTTTTCTCAAGTACACCGATATACTTATTTATAAGGTCTTGAAATTGGTAAGGATTATAACCATCAAGAATTTCGCTCATATGAATTCTTGAAATGTATTTTTTATTGAACGTAATTTTTAAGTTCTTGAATAATGAGAGCAAATAATTATATGAAGATGGATAACTTTTTATCCAAAGATCAGTTTCCTTTACTTGCCAATCTGGGACTGACAAAGATAAAATCGTCGGAGAATTCGTGGGAGGATAAAATATATTTATGTTTGTATTCATTTTACTTTTTCAAGATTAAAAATAAACCAAGTCCACCGGCTAACAACCAAATAGGATTTATTCCCAAGAACAAAGCCTGTCCGGGGTCGTTAGTAACTCCACCATAATATTTAAGTTCTCCACCTTGTTCTTTTGATAAATTAATCTGAACTCCATCGCTGTTATAACTCACATTCCCTGAAACATTTTTAAAAG
>C687J13896_1000900_pt1 | contig 18153 bp, 14 predicted proteins | sample RifGroE2_FD_13896 | JGI IMG/M metagenome (IMG submission 13896)
CACCCCGTTCTAAATGGACTCCGGCACCTGCATTATTTGCATCAGATACCCCGTTCTGAATGGTAAATCCATCCCAGACAGATTCGGAATAATCGCCTTCTGTGCTGACCTGATACAGTACAACCATCGAATTGTTGCCATCGAGTATTGTTTCGTTTGTCTCCCAGTCACGTTGTTCGAGTGAGCTTTCTGTCCCCTCGAATCCACCATATACATTAACCCCCTGTTTCATGTGCAGAGTGGCATTCAGGATGTACGTCCCTTCTGCTACCCACACCTGATCACCTGATGATAAGGTGTTGACCATTGCCTGTATATCGCCCGATGCTTCCTGCCAGGAGATGCCATTACCTGTCCCTCCCACTTTAACATACCTTGTGTTTTGAGATATGCCTATAAATGACAGCACGATAAAGCAGGTAGTCAACAATAAAGTCTTCATAAAAATTCATTTTATTGGTTTAACAATTGAGTCGGACAAAATTAGGCGGACTACCTGAGATGATGCAAGTTAATATGTAGGGTATTACTACTGCAAATAGAAACAGGGACTACCAAATTACTACTGCATTTTACATTTTCTGTTATAATTCTTACACTTCAGTATCGTGGTCCGTTTAAATCATTAGTCAAAGGGATCGTTAGTTTGTTTCTTTCTTTAGTCAATTGGTGAAAAGTACAGTCCTCCTGTCGTGTCTGATGTTTTTCATGTTAAGTGAACTCACTTTTGTCGAAGATTCATCTCTACTGAGTCCGGTTGACGGAATGCTCAGTGGTGATATTGTTTTTGCCCCGATCTGTGTTTCCCCTCTCGTCTGGTAGCAAAGGTTAATTTGCTTACCGGACCCCCTTTCAATATGTGACTACTGTACGAAAAGTTTGAAATAGTATTGATCTTCGGGGATGCTATTGCCTGCTATCAGAAGTGCGATAGAAATTCATTGAAACTGGTATCAGAGGGTAACCTGAACTTTTTTCTTAATCTTGCCCGTGATGATTCAACCGACCTGATCTCTCTGCTTGTAATAGCGGCAATCTCTTTGGTTCCCAGGTTTAGTTTCAGGAATGCACATAATTTCTTCTCGTTTCGGGTCAGGTCAGGAAATCGTTGTTCAAGTTTGATGAAGAAGTCTGAGTATACATTCTCGAAATAGAGCCTGAATTCCTCCCAGGAATTCCTGTTGATGGTTTGTCTGATTTCGTTAATTACCTGTCCAATATCGTCTGAACATGTTAAAGGCTCTTTACCCGCTTTCTCCTTTAACTTATTCAATGCTTCCACAATTTTTATCTTGTTTTCATTTTCCCGTGTAAGAGCCATTGTATAGCTGACCAGCTCACGATTTTTGTGTTCCAGCTCTATTCTGAATTTCTCTTCCTGATCGTTTACGATTATTTGTCGTTGTTCATCAATTACTTTTTGTTTATTCTCCAACTGGTCATAATTTGTTTTCTCTGTACGATATTTCTTCATAAGGGCCAACGAAAGGTAAATCAGCAGGGTAATAAAGATTAGCGCCCCGTAGAGCAGGTAGGTCTTTCTTGTACTTCTCAGGTGGTTAATAGTCAGGGTATCAGCAAGGTTTGCCTTCTCTCTCAATATTTTGTTCATGTCAAGCCTGAACTGCATTTCGATGATCTTCTGTCGATTGTTCTTTTCATAGATTGAGTCAGTCAGATTATGATAATCTCTGTATAGTGCAAGCGATTTGCTAAGACGTCCGGTTGTTTCATAAATAGTTGAAAGGCTGAGTAAGGCATCGGCTTCCAATTGTGGAAGGTCTGTTTTCATGGCACAATTGTAGGCCTGGGTTGCGGTGTTTAGTGCAAGGGTCAGTTCTTTTTTATCAAGGTATATCTTTGAAAGAAGGAGATAACACTCAGCAATAATATCGGGAAATTGCTGATACCGAAACTGTTTTAGAATCTCTTTGATATATACTTCAGACAACTCAATCTTCCCCTGATGATAATACACCAGCGCAAGGTTTTTTTCAGCAATTACTTCCATGTAGATGTTCTGGCTGTTCTGGCAAAGTTCATGCTGTTTGCCGGAATAGACATCTGCATTCTGGTAATCTTTTTGTTTTATATAGTACTTAAATTTTTCGTTGTAGATGTCGAATTGAATCCTCTTATCTTTAAAGTCTTTACTCAGTTGAAGGGCCAGATCAAAATAATAATCCGCCTTATTATACTCCCCGATTCCCCAGTTAATGATGCCAATCCCTTTGTAGATAAGAGCCTTATCGTAACTTTCTTTTGAATTTTCGATCAACTGTAACGCCAGAAGATAACAATCCAGCGCCTTCTCATAGTCTTCCGTTTCATCAAAGATGATTGCCATCAGACAGAATATCTTTGATTTAGCTTTATTGTAATCGAATGCTTTTGAGTAAGTCAATGAGTCTTTTGATAACTCCGTTAGCAAGGAATCAAGGATTTTGTACGACGAAAGAAACTTACTTTGATAAAACTCCGACAGGCTGATGTTAAAGGCTGCATGAATGATCCCCTTCTTATAATCCATCTTTTTGGCCAGGGCGAGGGCCTGTTCCGATACCCCGCGCATCCTGACCGGGCCTGAATCCATGGATTGACCTATCGTTAGTAATGAATCAATGTGTTGAATAACCAGAGGTCGCTTATGCTGGTTGTTCAACTGGCCAGAAGCAATTACAGCCAAAGCAACACACGTAAAGAACAGAAATATTTCTCGCCTCATGTCCCACATATGATTCAGTATACATTTATTGTTCAAATATACGTTGTTCGGGCAACCTGTGAACAATTTATTGAAAAATGCAGGGTGGTTGCATGTTTTTCTAAGTCGGGGGGGTGTCCGGTATCTGGTATGTATTATTTATTAGGTGTGTTAATCAGGTTTGTACGAAAAAATGCATACCAATGGTAGTAGCCTGTAAATCATGAAGTGAAGTCTAAGTTGACCTGCTCAAAAATGGAATACTTCCCGGCTCTTTTCCTGCAATCCCGTGTGGTAAGATACCTGTATTGAAATCACTTGTTCCTTTTAAGCGGAATATTCATTTTCAATGTTTTTGAGTTAGTCGCGGCAAACGGTTTTGCAGGGGAATGCTATCTGCCTTTACAGCACGGTTTGCCCGCTGCCTTATGGATACAATTCCTGATCCCTTTACCTGGATTTCCTCTCCTGAGAGCAAGGCAGAAACCTCCGGGTTACAATCCGAAAGCTATTGTAAAGATGTTCCGCTGATATATGTCATTGATTCCAATTGTTTACATCAGATATGAACGCTGCTTCGCAGAGAGTGTACGCATAGTAAGCAGCCAGTAACCCGCATGTCAGATCAAACCACTGTCAGGCTGCCTGAGGTTTTAATCTCCTGAATTATGAGTGCAACTCCCGCTTTACCATCTCCCGTATATTTCAGTTACTAAATAAGTAGTAATGGTCATTCTCCAGGGAGATTTATCCTTTTGGCATAATCGGATATTGAAATCAAAATCAGAATTTTTCCGATAGATATTTCAATTAAACCAATAATTAACGCTCAACCTTACTTCTGTTATTCAGAAATAATGAGAATTGTAACGCTGAGTCTGAGTGTATCCCTTTTATAGCTGCAATAGAATTAACTCAGTGAACAATTTCTATCTTTCCAGACCTGACAGATCCGTTTGTAGTTATCGTGTACAGGTATATTCCGTTTCCTATACTTCCGGTATTCCATAACCATTGTTTCTCTTTAATGGATTTCTTTAGTATCAATCTTCCTGTTACATCTGTTATAGTCACTTGTACCGGATTGGACAAAGGTTGAATTATGTCAAAACAAACCTGCCCGTTTGCCGGATTAGGCCAAATTTTCACCATGTTGTTATGATTCTCGCCAATAGCACTGCAATTCCTCAGGACGATTTTTAAAGAATCGCTCCATCCGCTTGTTCCGCAATTGTTTTGGCCGCGTACCTTCATCGTGGCCTGACCTTCAAATACAGGATTCCATGTAACAATAGCCACCGTGTCGGTTGAAGCTAAAGCCCCTGCCGTTTCGGGTAGCAACAACCAGTCATAGCCCGCTGAACGGTTGGCTGACATTGTGGTATAGGTGCTTTGAGGGGTAATGTTGGTGCAGATCAGCGTATCGGAACCAGAAGGCCGGGCTGGAGGCTCTGGCATTAATACCGTGCACAGGTTTATGTTAAAAATCCAGATGTCGGGAAAATTCTCATTCCCCGGATAGGGGAGACAGTTGATGTCGCCATCATTTGTGTATGCATTAGCCAGAACAAGGTAATCGTAATCGGAATTTTTGACAATCCTGGAGAAATATTCACCCTTCGGGCTGCCATAGCATGTTGTCCACACAACATTACCGACAGAATCGACTATGGCTACCCAGATATCGTTATGAAACCACCCGGGAATCCCGTGAAAATCGTGTACATCGCCATCGTTTGAATTTGTCAGGCCGAAAACTACAATGTCCCCATCTGCTGTAACATCCATGTAAAACGCTTCCTCATATTGCGAACCGCCAAGGCATCTCTGCCAGACGATTTCACCATTCAGGTCGCATTTAAGAAGCCAGATGTCTAAGGATGTTTCTGAACCATTCAGGTGATTTCCCGAAACATCCAGGTCGTTTGACATGGTATTGGCAAGAAGTATAAAGCCATCTTCCTGCCTGATTAAGCTTACTCCATATTCTCCATCGTTTCCTCCGTAACAGTGTTGCCACCGTATGTCCCCCTCGTAGGAAACTTCATAGACGATTACATCTTTTTCAAAACCAAGATTAGAACCCCTGTGGCATTCAACCATCCCTCCTTCATCTTCTGAGGCTCCGACTATATAAAACGAATCATCATCTTTCTTTATTATTGATGCTGCATTATCAAATAAACTATTTCCGATCGTTTTGTCCCATGCAATATTTCCGGTGGAATCTACCTTGCATAACCAGATGTCGCCTTCTCCGTAAGCAATACTCACGTCGTAGCCCTGATCCCATATCTCTGCCAGAGCAATTACTCCCCCGTCATTAGTCGCGAGCAGGTCTATTTCAGTTTCCCAGGTAGGACAGCTCAGGGTCCTGGACCAGACAATGTTAAAATCTTTGTCAAGCCGCATCAACCACATATCCGTATTTCCATGGATGGGGGTATTGATGTCTCCATCGGTCGATGAAGTACTACCATAAATGTAATATCCATCAATTGAGTTCTTTGTGATGAAGGCTAAATAATCATAATCTGAACCGCCGTAGCATATTTGCCAGTGGTTTCGTAACAGTGAATCTAAACCTACCGAATACGCATCCCAGTCGTTTTCTGCATGGCATGATGTTATCGCTGGATCAAAGCTGGTCGATACCATCACATAACCCGTATCGGTTTTAATGATGTTGGTTGCAAAATCGCCATTTGCTGTCCCCAATCCTTTCTGCCACACAATAGAGCTTTGCTGAGCCGGAGCGTAGTGAGCACATAACATAAAGAAGAGGGCAATAAAGAGTACTGGTTTTTTCATAGGATGTGTTAATTGATTTAGAGATAAGGGCAGTTTTCATTATTGCCCTTATCTCTATATTTATTTAATAATTCACATTACTTATTTTATAATTATTGTCCCGTTCAATTCTTCGTTCATTGCTGAAATGGAATAAAAATATGTCCCGGACGATAAACTACTGGTATCCCAGCGCATTTGACCATTTGGTCCGTTGAGAATCGTTGAATACACATGCTGCCCGCGTGTATTTCTGATAGTGAGATGAGCCTGAGTTGTACCAGAAGGTAAAGAATAGTTAAATGTTACATAGTCGGAGGCAGGATTAGGTGCAACTGTACAAGTAAAATCAGGGTTGGTGTTATTTGGATTGGAAGCCGATATGCTTTTCATCCATTCATTTGGGGTTTCTGTTATACAATTACAGAAAGGTTCATTTGCAATATAACCCAGAATTGCTTTGGCAGATGAACTAACTCGTTCATAGGTACTGTTGGCGGCATTACGAATGGTAACTAAGGCTATGCTGTCAAGGTTATCTATTCTTATTCCATCAGCTTCCCATTCAAGTTGTTTAGCTAAAAAGCTACGATATTCGGAGAATTCTGATATTTCATCAGCTGACAATGAAAATTTAGCCGGAATTGAATCAAGAACAGCAAATGCAAGGCTACTATTACCTTCTGCGAAATAGGTAGCTGCTTTTTCTTCGTCTGCTGAAGGTGTATTGATTTTGCTGAGCCAGAACCTGATGTAATTATAGTCAACTAACGTGTCGGATAGAGCACTTCGGACTACTGACTCAGCTGCCTCGTTTTTTTGAGTATAGTATCTGTCCATTTGGTCTAAGAGGGCCGTTTTATATGTTTCACCTCCCGCCAAAGAAGTGAGAAGTTCAATCATGTAATCAGGGAGCGGGTCAGGGCTATTTTTTAAAAAAGAAATAAGAGTTTCGTTTCTTAGTTCATCGGGGTTGGCAGCCAGGATATCGAAAAGGGCCGACTGAGGGATAATATCTGTGCGTCCGGCCACTTCTATCAACACCTCCTGAGACAAATAAGGAGACATGGTAAGCAAGTCAGTCACCAGTTCCCACATGTTGTCAGGCCAAGCCATTGAAATATCATTTAAGGTACCATCAGTGTCACCTCCATCCTTCAGATTGTTGTATATTGTCTCAACGGCGGTATAATTAGTATGAGCCTGTTCGTAAACTTGTTCCTGTTGAGTCCTTTGAGTACTGCTCATTATCGGACTATCAATCGGTATTGTTCCTCCTCCAAAGTGTGAAAGGCAACTATTTACAGGTTTTGATTTAATGAAGAATAAAACATAAGGGCTGTAAACTTTACTCATATCGGGTTTTTCGATTCCGGTACCATAATAGCGATAGCTAATCGCCGATTTCCCCTCATTTCTGAAATGCCAGAGTGCGGTTGGAGAGAATGTATTTCCAGATGCCAGATTGTCAAACCCTTGAGCCCTACTAATTACAGGCCTCCAGGATAGGTTCGAGTTAAGAATTCCTGTTACACAAAAATCAACACTATTATTTATATTTTGATTGCAGTTGTATTTCAGCCCCCATGCTTCATTATTGCCAGTACTTTGAGTGTTCACACCCCATGCATAATTACCATAAGATAGGCCGTTGAAGTAATTTTTGTAAATAATATCGGGTTGGCTCGGGCACATAAAAGCTCCAATACCAATATAGGTACCTGTTGGGGCTCCTTTATATTTGCTAAAGTGGTTTTCCTCAATTGTGAAGGCTGAGGATTTATCCAGATTTATTCCATAAGTAGCAACTGAACCAATCGGGCAGTTATTAAGATTAATACCATTGTTTTTCCCAAGTTTGAAAGTTGAAAATGTTACTTGTGCATTCTTTTCATTATACATATATATTCCATATTGGTTATTATGGAAAGCACTTCTGTTAACGTATAAGGCATGGGGATAAATTCCTGTGTTTATTGCGCTTATTCCTTGCAGGAAGCCTTTGAAGGTACATGAGTCATATTCACTGCAAGGAGTAGATACGCTGTTACAACTCGCGGAAACGTTAAATCCGGCATCATACGCAGCTATTCCATGATTCCAACTACTGGTACCAGCAACCCCAGGTTCCAATATGAAGTCACAACCAATGAATCTAAATCCATTTACTCTTGCCAAATCTACATGTTTATAGAATGTGACTTCATTGCAGTAATTTGTGTTGATTTCAAAGGTACAGTTTTTAACAAAACTAACATTAGGCCCTTCTGCACCATTTTGATATTTATTGGTATAGTAGCATGCATGAATCGCCTTTGCATTATTTAGAAAATGTGAACCGGTTGCTTTAATAATGCCACCTGTTTTTTGGTAATCATTGGGTTTCCAAAGCTCAACAGCACTTCTTGAAAATTCGATAGTTGCATTGTTTAGCTCTAAAAACCCCTGATTATAATTACCACCAGCAATTGGAAACTGATGAAGGCTGGTGTTGCCCCAGACTTCTATGCCTGGCCATAAAAAGTTATCGAGTTTGGTTAATTTGCCTCCATTTATTATTAATTTCCCGCCTGGTTCGATGATTATTTTACTGTGTTTTGAAAGCTTTATCGTGGAGGTAATGGTTAATACACCTCCCTGTTCAATAGTGATCCCGCAAATTATTTCCCTGTCTGTATTCCACGTTTCGTTTCCGGTAATAATTACTGGATTACATTCATTAGCCATTTTCACGGCCTTGTATGCATTAATACGGCCAGTTCCTATGATTCCAGGGAAGAGCGCAGCATCTGCTACCGGATCTGTTGTGCTTTTTATAATGTGTTGTATTTCTGCAGGTGTAAAATCTTTGTTGATTGATTTCAGTAACCCGCATAATCCGGCAACGATTGGTGCAGCGTAGGAAGTCCCGCTGCAATTACCGAAATAGGGCCACGGGTTAGGGGTCCTATCGAAAAATTTGGTATTAAATGCCCCATGCATGCCAAACCCAGGTGCGCATACATCTACTTCGGAAAAATGAGAATGCGTATAATCTATCCCATTAGCAATAACCTGATGTTTGTCATCAATATCGGTGCTAGTTACAACTATAACCCGGTCATCATATTCCGGTGATAGTGGTTTGAATGGTCGTAATTCATCATTAATCGTGCAGTTATGACCATTTATCCCATTCCCTGCGGGGGCAACAATGACAACTCCCATATCAAGTACTTCCTTTATTACTAGAGCATGATAAGGATCAAGATTTTGGGTACAAAACAGATTCGAACTGGTTATAACATCTGCATGCATTGACATTGCAGCTTGATGCACACGTTCAACAAATTCGTCAATAGTTCCGCCTCTAAAATAGCACATTATTCTACAATTAAAGCCAATGCCGGCAAGATCACCTCCTCCGTCAGTTTTTGCGGCAATAAAACTAGCTACGCAAGTCCCGTGGTTAAAATCTGACTCAAATGTTGGAAGTATTGTGTCTGATGTACCATCAAAAGGATCGTATTTTGGATCTATTTGATCCGTTAAGTCAGGATGATTGCCATCAACTCTGTTGTCCAATAATGCTATTTTTATGTCGGCATTTCCCTTTGTAATATCCCATGCTTGTGCTGCACCTATTCTTTTAAGATGCCAAAGCCATCCGTTGGGATCCTCGGGGGTAGGAAGCCTCCAGAAATAGTCACTTGGTTCATAGGTCATTATCGCGCTATCGGATGAATTTCGTATATCTATCTTTTGTATAATTGGGCATTGCTTCAGCGCGGCAATAAAGTTATCCTGGTTGCCTGAATATTTTACTTTATACAGTTTTTTTAGCACCTCATTATGCGTATATGGGAAAACTTTTTGAAACTGGTAGGTGCCGTATAATGGTAGTACACTATCCAAAACCACATCGTTAGTAGTGAGCATACCATTATACTCCGAAAACTCAGAATCGTTTTCGATCGTTAGCCATAATGTCGGGTTTGCTGTTGGGTTAACCTGACTAAAAGCATTAAGTGTGTTGAGAAAAGTTAGTAAGATGATAGAAATGAAGAATTTCATAATGATTAATTTTTAATGATGATTTTGGAAATATTCCTGTGTTTCGAGGTAATTATGATCAAATAGCTTCCCTTGCGCAACGTGGAAACAACAATCGAAGCATCCTGCTGAAGCGGGGTATAAGTTTGAAGTGTACGGCCGTCGATGCTTCGTATCGTGAGGGTTTCAATCGGCTCGGAGAGATGAACCCGCGCGATATCATCAACGGGGTTAGGGTAAACCCTGCAATCGGCCTCTTTTGGGTCATTCCCGGCTGCCGAGATAAAGTCGCATTCATGATTCCAGGCGGGATTGATAAAGCTAAAGCCGGGTTCATCGTAACAGCGTAGCATCGAAGGATAAAATTTTATCGGTATTGCTCCTGTTAAGCCAAAGAAATACAATTGACTTCCGATTCCATTCAGAATGTATGCATGGACATTAAATTCCGTGAACCCCCAAGAGGTGGTTAAAGACTCAACTTTTTGTCTTTTAACCCATCGGTCGGAAATAAAAGTCGAATCAACCTCCAGAACTCTGTAAATGAAGCCTTCGATACTATCCTCCCCATGAAAGAATGCGGGAGTAAGTTTTGTGTAGCTGTCATGTACTACAATCGTATCACCGGCAACGGCCGAGAAGTTGTACAGTAAGTAAAAGGCATTGTTGTGTGAATTGAAATAAAACACGCTGTCACCATGCTGGTGAATATACTCGTGGCTCACGGGTGTTACACCGTTTATTGTTACCTTTATCACGCTCACATCCTTATCATTGATCACCGAATCTTTGATCGACTCAAATAAAACGTAGCTGCCACTCGATGAAAAGCTTGGTCTGTTGAAGTACCATGTAGCACCCACCGGAGCCCATTCTGTTTGTGCGTGGGCAGGGGAAGTGAACATGAATAGAGAGGTACAAACAGTTATAATTGTACCTAAACGTTTGATAATATGTGTTTTTTTCATATCAGGTTGAATTGTAATATATTTTTTCTGTAGAGAGGTCAAGTAGGATTCAATCAAGTTAAATAGACTGATAATCTGGTTTCCCGGTTGGTTTTTTATTTATAAGGCTGGCTGTTGTATTTATAAAGAAATTATCATAAAGTTAAATTGGTTCTATATAGCAAGACTACATCTTTTGTAAAGAGGTTGCCTGATTCATCAACTTCATACAAATTTATAGTATTTCTAAATAATACCACATTTGTAATATTTGTTAGTAAGTTTATATTCATTGTTTATTAAAACCTATGTTCCTAACCTTGATTATCTCTCTTAACCATTATTCGTGTTTGAAGCCGGATGTTTGATCCATAGTGGTTTCCTCCTGAGCGTTGCAGGTATCTTCTGTCTCAGAGGTGGGCTTTTGTGAGGTTTGCAATTCAGATGTTGATTTGTATAAAATTGACATCCGGTATTTTAGTGATGTTTCAAGCGACTCAGATCCCGGTTTTCTATTATGACGGATTAGAAAACGGCTCCCACTAAAATTGTGCCAGAAAAAATATATAGTTATGTTTTGTACATATGTAAGATATTCGGAGAATACAGTAAACATAGGCTTTTCATAGGAAAAACATATCTTTGGTACGACTTTGGTCTATCTTTACTGTGACTTAGGGGTAAAACCAGGTTATAGATGACGCATAATCAACGGATTAAAAAATACTGTTTTGGTGATAAAATCACAAAAAAAAATTGCAATATTGGATGAAATTTTTTTAAAACAAGTGAAATCAGGCGTAACGTCATGTCTAAATTTTGGAATACGGTTGGAATAATGGGATGTGGGTCCCGTTTTCGATCGTTTATCAGGACGTGGGTATAGGGAGAGTTTACCAGGCCGAACGTAGTCAGTTTATGGGGTTATAAGGGTAAGATAAAATATAACCAGAATTACAGGATAATTATTTTTTAATGATTATTTTGGAGATATTCCGGTGCTTCGAGGTAATTATAATCAGGTAGCTACCCTTTTTCAGTGTGGAAACATCGATCGGGACATCAGGCTGTAGCGGGGTATAAGTTTGAAGTATGCGCCCGTCTATACTTCGTATCGTGATGGTTTCAACCGGTTCGGAAAGGTGTACCCAGGCGATATCGTCAACAGGGTTAGGGTAAACACTGCAATCAGCCTCTTTTGGGTCATTCCCGGTTGCCGCGATAAAGTCGCACTCATGATTCCAGGCAGGATTGATAAAGCTAAAGCCGGGTTCATCGTAACAGCGTAGCAAGGATGGATAAAACTTTGGAATTATAAATGTTGTTAAGCCAAAGAAATACAATTGGCTGCCGATTCCATTCAGGATGTATGCATCGGCACCAAATTCCGTGAACCCCCATGCTGTGGGTAAAGACCTGACTTTTTGTCTTTTAACCCATCGGTCGGAAATAAAAGTCGAATCAACCTCCAGAACTCTGTAAATGAAGCCATCGATACTATCCTCCCCATGAAAGAATGCCGGAGTAAGTTTTGTGTAGCTGTCATGTACTACAATCGTATCACCGGCAACGGCCGAGAAGTTGTATAGTAAGTAAAAGGCATTGTTGTGTGAATTGAAATAGAACACGCTGTCACCATGCTGGTGAATATATTCATGGCTCACGGGTGTTACACCGTTTATTGTTACCTTTATCACGCTCACATCCTTACCATTGATCACAGAATCTTTGATCGACTCAAATAAAACGTAGCTGCCACTCGATGAAAAACTTGGTCTGTTGAAGTACCATGTAGCACCCACCGGAGCCCATTCCGTTTGTGCATGGGTTGATGAAGGAAGGAGGAAGAGACAGGTACAACCCGCGATGATTGCACCAAGGCATTTTGTAATAAGGATTTTTCTCATATTTAGTTGAATTTAAATGGTTGACTCTACAATGATGTCCACAGTGGCTCAGCCACACGCTTCAGCCCGGGGGGCTGGTTTTTCAGGTAGTTTTTCATTATTGAAAATGGCTGTGGCGTTTCTCATGGAATTAACCCAACAAAAGAATGTTTTACATCTGTTAAATTAAATGCAACAGCAAATGGTTGCCTCAAAACGATTATTTCCGGGTGATTTTGTAACATAATTGTGATTTTCTTAGTTTTCGTGTCGACAAATATAGCATAGTTGGCAATATAAATGACACTTTTGTAAATAGACTACCATTTGCTTTTTCGTTAGATAGCATTCAGAATCAGAAGCAGCAGAAGCCACAGCTAATTGGAAATGAGGTAGTCTTTCACATAATACCCTTTAATGCCAAATAATTATTAATTTTCGCTCCATGTTTCCGCAAGGATCAATACTTTTGACTTCCATAGAGTGCCGGTAGTACACAAACCGTTAGCATGGCTCACCAGGCCCAAACCCTAAGAAAGAGGAGTGGCCCTGATGAAGGGAAAAATGCTTTTTCTCAGCAAAAAGTCCCGCACGTGTTTTTGTTCATCCCGTTATCACGACCAAGGAGTTGGTGCAATTAAAGTGTAACTGACGGGGCGAAGCTGTAGGGTAGAGGTGATGAAGGGTTGATGGTTTGATGGATGCATTTGAAGAGCCCGGCGCAGAAGCAAACCCGGCAGGTGTACAAGCAGTTTTGAAAGAGTGCCCATTGGAGAATGATTAAAAGCGGGTTATACCACCAACCAGAATAAGACCCGAAGTGTTCGTAATGGCCAGATAAGAGATATATACGCAACTGATGCAAATGTAAGTACTGAAAAATAATTACTAAAGAGAAGACAGGATTGCACGTAACGGGCTAACCCTTGCCTGGGCATTCTACCACTCATTGACGGAAAGATTTTGGTACCCTTGTCAAAAGTGGATCCGGATACAGTTTTTGTTGCTTAATACTATCTTTGCAAAAAGATGGTAAACACTACATCCAACATACTTATTCACAATTACAGATTACGCCATTTTAGAATAGAGATTGAGAGAGAAAACAAACTGGAAATATAGGGAATTAAGGAGACGGGGATGCTCTACGGCTTGCAATAAACGCCCCGGCGATAAATACTACATAATATGAAAAATATTTTTATTGCATTGGCTATTGGGCTTTCCGCTGCGGTTATTGACGTAGTTCCAATGGTTATGCAGCGGATTGATAAATCATCCTGCATTTCGGCTTTTATTCAATGGATTGTACTTGGTTTAATTATTCCTTACGTAAACTGGGATATGCAGCCTTGGTTAAAAGGATTAATAATAGCGGAATTGGCAGCATTGCCGATAATGGTTTTAGTATTTGCAAAAGAACCAAAATCAATCATTCCGATAATTGTATTTTCTGCGATTCTTGGTATTGCCGTCGGATTAGCAGGTGCAAGATTTGTTAAATAATCTATATGAGCTATGAAAATTGGAAATTGTTCAATGTCTGACTTCAATGAGATTGTCAAAGATATAGTTGATTTCTGGGGGAGCGATAGAACATTGCATTTACATCAGCCATTCTTGATCTATGAGTTTGGGAATACTGCTTTTGTAATTAAGGAGAACGGCCAGGTAATTGCTTATTTGTTTGGGTTTTTCTCGCAAACCGATAATTTGGCATATATTCATTTACTTGGAGTTCGGGAGAAAAATCAAAGACAAGGATTAGGTTTATTATTATACGAGAACTTTATAAATATAGCCAAATCAAAAGGATATACTAAGATCAAAGCAATTACAACCGCTTCAAATGCAAAATCCATTTCTTTTCATAAAAATCGGATTGGAATGACCTTGCCTGGAGAACCAAATGAAGAAGGTTTAAATATTGTGAAAGGTTATTCTGGTTTAAATAATGATAGGGTTGTATTTGAGAAACGGATAGATTAGTAAAACGTACAACCACACAACACAAGGTTGAGCCAACTGAATTAGAAAGTTTAAAACATAACTGCCTCAAACAGCAAGCTACCAGGCAAGTCGGGTTTCGGTGCTTCGTTGGCAAAAAATTGAAACTTTGTGAAGCAATACTTCGTAGGACGGTCATCGTGAACCTCCGGTGCTTTGGATATTTGCCGAACGTTAGCGGTCATTTTTGTTGTAGGCAGATCATAAAAATTATGAAAAAGGATTTAATTAAAAAAACACTAATTGTTTTATTTATACCTGGACTTATAGGTTGTAAGACTTATTACATTCCTGTTGACAGTTTTAAAGCTCAATTCAGTGGATTTGATTCTACTGAGCTTCGAACTGTATTTACGCAGTATCCTGCTGGAAACATTGTTGAGTATCTGACGGTTCCAATCGATTATATAAAATGCGTAGACAAGGACAACAATCCTTTTGAATTAAAGAATAGTCCGTCTATTGAGGTACGTTTTACTGAGAAAGACAATAAAAGAACAGTCTTCTACTTTGACAGGATATTCCTCCAGGACACATTAATTATTGGTGACAGATCAAGATTCTTAAGACTTAAAAAAGGCATTTCAATCAACAATGTAAAGATGATTGAAATTCAGGATGGACATAAGTATTATAGATATGTGGACATAAAAAAATGAACAATGAACCGCTAACAGCAAGCTAGTTGGCAAGTCGGGTTGTGAGGCTTCGTTTACAAAAATTGAAATTTTGGAAAGCTATACAAAAAAAATATGACAAAGAGAAGCGATAGGTGAAATTGTATAAAAGTAATAACCAGTTCAGTAGAAATTCAAGGTTATAGCCCGTTATAACTTTTGTGTAACCTGAAAGGGATGATTTCTGCAATCCCTTACTGACCATATTGCTACCGTTGACTCAATTACAAATAGCATCGAAGCATAAAATATAACCTAACAAGATAAAAATGAAGAAATTATTAAGCATCGCATTTATAGTCTTATTCACCAACCTGATTTTTGGACAAGACTTTTATTCTGATTTTGCAAAATTCCAGGAATCAAATGATACACTAAATCAGTTAAAAACATTAAAGGCCTGGGAAAAGACCAATCCCACTGATGCTGAATTATACACAAGCTATTTTAATTATTATTTTGCAAAGTCAAGAACGGAGATGCTTACCTTAACAACAGAGCAGCCTGATGGCCAAGTATTAATCTTAACAGATAGCACGAATAAAACTGCCGGATACATTGGCAGTCAGGTTGATTATGCACAACTTGATTTAAAAAAAGGGATTGATTGGATAAACAAAGGGATTGAGCAATACCCCGACAGACTGGATATGCGCTTCGGGAAAATATATGTTTTAGGGCAAATTAAGGATTGGGATAACTTTACAAAGGAGATTATTGTTGCAGTTCAGTATTCAAAAATTAATAACAATAATTGGACATGGACAAATAATGAAACGCAAAATGGTATCAAAGACATCTTTATTAATTCTCTACAGGATTATCAAGTTCAACTGTTTAACACTGGTGATGATAAGTTGCTGATAAATATGAGTGATATAGCAAATGAAATTTTAAAGTTATACCCAGATCATGTTATGAGTTTATCGAATTTATCGATTGTTTACATGATATCGAAGGATTATGATAAAGCTCTTGATGTACTTATAAAGGCCGAAAAGATTAGTCCAGAAGATTATATTGTATTATCAAATATCGCTAATTGCTATAAAGAAAATGGAGATAAGATAAAATCACTGGAATACTATGAAAAGACTATAAAATATGGCGATGAACAAGCAAAAGAATATGCCAAAAAACAGATTGAAGAGTTGAAAAAGTGAAATATTTGGCGCTAACAAATAGCACTTTAGCGCGCCGTCACACCCAATGCCACTTCAAAGCCATGCTCTCCCGATAGCTATTCGGAAGGCTGGGGTTCGACAGAGGGAATGCCCGTAATCACCTACTAAATATAGTAGGATATGTTATAAATATTTTAAATCAGATTAAACAATGACAATAAGAACCTTTTGGACAATTTTTATTAAGATTTTAGGAATATCATTAGTGCTTAGTAGCTTGACAGTTTTTCCACAGTTTTTAGCCGCCTTGCCATTTTTTGGGAGCAACTATGGTGATAATGTTTTTGGAGTCGGACTAATCTTTGGATTACTTTTGCTGACAATTGCGCTATATATTTTCGTGCTTTGGCTTTTCGTTTTTAAGACTGCCTGGCTCATCGACAAATTGCATCTTGACAAGGGATTTACAGACAATAGAATCGAATTAAACATTCAACAATCAACTGTTTTGACAGTTGCAGTAATTGTTGTTGGCGGACTTATTTTTGTTGACAGTTTTCCTCAGCTTTGTCGACAGACATTCATATTTTTTCAAGTGAATGATCTATTAAAAGAAGACCCCAATTCGGGTTGGATTATTTTTCAATTGGTAAAAACCATTATTGGCTATCTCTTAATGACAAATAGCCAATTAGTTATCAAGTTTATTGACAGAGAAACAAAAAGAGAGAAATTGACGGACAAGAATAACGGCCTGTAAATAGGCGCTATAAATAATTGTCTTTTTCATTCGGACGACAACGCTCGCAGCCCGCGATCCCGATAGCGATCTCCCGATAGCCTTCGATAGAGAATTATGTCGATGTTGAACAAATCCTGCCGCCGATGATCTTGCTGCTATTATGGAGTTTAAATGATTTTAGTTGCTTTTGTTTTGCTTTTCTGTCTTTCAGGGTAGATATTTAACATGAAGTAATTATCTGTGCATGAAATGTTACACATATCAGCCAACATACTGGTTCATAAAAATAAATTGACGCAATTTGGAATAGAGACTGGAGGTACACAAACTGGAATTTTACCCGATTGTGGCCTAAGGGATGTTATGGACAATTGAATTCAATTATGGATACTAATAATGAATACTTAAATTAAATCGTATGAAAAGAATATTGATAGTAATTGCGCTATTATGCAATGTGGCAGCATTCTCCCAAAATGTTGAGGTAACAGGGGGATTAAACAGTAATAATTTTTTCGACTTTCAAAAAAACGACGGACACTATACTTCATCTTACAACTCTGATTATGGTTATGTAATACGGGTTGGAATAGACAATATTAAAGCAGGTTGGATGGCTTTTAGATTTACATTAAGTTATGATAAGTACAGTGGGGAATTAACAGCAAGTGATGGTGGATTGGGCAGTGGTTATACAACAAACGCTAAAATTGATAAGTCTGTTATTTCATTGGGAGTATTTCCTTTAAACTTCAGAATAATTGACAGAATAGATTTAAATTTTGGTTTTGAACTTTCAGGGCTTGTAAGTGAAAATATTAATGGAACAAGTAGTGGTTGGAGTGCGGGTACGCAACATTGGAGCTACGATTTGAATGATAAATATGACAGATATAGCTCAAAATTTTATTTTGGACTTTGTGGAAGAATTGCCTATGATTTCAAAATATCTGATAAATTAATAATATCACCGCAATATTCATATTATTTAGGATTATCCGATGAATTTGATGAATTTCCTGAATCGACAAAAGCCATGAGGCATTACTTTTGTCTTGGACTTAAAAGAAAAATTAAATAACGCGCAAAACACAATATAAAACAGTAAGGTTTCCGTGGTTTGTGCCCGCCTCATTTTTCATGTATCATGACAGGAATGTAGCCGTGAGGGCTATGTTTTTTAACAAGCCGTTATCAACCATATTAAAGGCTTGAGTTCTTCTGGTTTTTTGCGGAATAATTTT
>C687J13896_1000901_pt1 | contig 18143 bp, 15 predicted proteins | sample RifGroE2_FD_13896 | JGI IMG/M metagenome (IMG submission 13896)
GATAATCGAAGCGGTAATGTAAGGACCCACTCCCAAAAGCACAATGGAAATATTGGACATTCCGCCTCCCGAAAAAGCGTTTAGCATTCCAAATAACTGATTGCTCTCAAAAAAAGTTTTTAGTTGACTCAAGTCAACTCCCGGCAAAGGAATATTGGCCACCAATCTATAAACCACCAGCAAAGAGATTATAAACAAAATTTTCCCTCTCAATTCCTTAATTTTAAATATTCTTGCTATTTTTTTAAACATATATTTTTCCTCTCTCCGCCAGTTAATGCGACAGATTTAATTATTTAACAAACTTAAATTCAAACCATATTCTCTATTGCACGATAAGAGTAATAAACCCATAATAACCCCAAACTTCAACTTTTTCAAGAGCGAACCTGCAAAGTCATCAGTCATCAAAATAAAACAAATCAGCGCACCTTATTAAAATATCGACTAAGTTAATCTTTCACAAAATGACCTGATGACTTTTGACTGATGACTCTTATTTTCAAATTCCCATTCCACAGTAAAGTACATTGCAATGCGTCTCTACTTTACAAACCTTAAAAACTTTACAAACTTTATAAACTATCTCACTTTTCCTTCTTATTAATAAAAAACAAAATAAACAGAGGAGCCATCATCCAAAAAATTCTAGCGTATTGCGAAACAAAAAGATTATAAATATCAGAAGATATAAACTGAAGCAATGCATCCTCATTCCAAAAAGATATCAAAACGCTAAAAATAAGACCAGCCTCAAAAAAACTCATTACAAACAATCTCCAGAAAAAACTTCCTCCCGATCCAGAAATATGAATATCAAACAAATGGCTATCCACCATGGTTAAAACTATTACAGCTACCACAAAAAATAATAACGCCACAATAGAATGAGGAGTAAAAACTTCTTTGGGCATCACCGTTAGAATTGCAATGGCAATATAAACATTAATCAAAACATTAATCAATCTAAAGCGACCCACCACCATCCCAAAAGCAATACTTATTACAAAAAAGAATATTAAAAAAGATATATCTTTAGCCAAGATATCCGGTAAGCCGAATTTTACAAACAAATCTTCAAGTGCAAACATTTTTCAAAGTATTAAAAATAAGCAAGCTTCAATTCCTATTCTAGCAAACGATTCTATTTTTTGAAAATAAAAACTAACTCTTTTTAGAGTTAGCCTTTATTTCTTAGTCTCAAAGTCGCACTGAGCCAAGTTGATTTTCTTTTCGCACAAGAGCCTGATATATAAAGAAATTGTTTTTTCACTGATACTTTCCCAGTTGTATTTATTTTCTACCAATTTTTTGGCTTCTTGAACATTTAACGATAAATCGATATTTCCATTTATTATTTCATCCAACTTATCTTTCAGATCTTGAGTACTGTTGGTTTTAAATGTTTCCGCCACTCCCTCGGCCACGTCCAAATTTTCTTTTATATCACTCATTAAAATCGGAACGCCGTAACCCATCGCTTCCAAAAGGGCAATTGATAATCCCTCTGATTCCGAGGGATGAACGAAGAGATGCGCTCCAGCAAAAACCCCCCGCAATTCGCTTCCACTGAGACTGCCTGTAAAGATTATATTTTGATTATTGCCAACTAAATTTTTTAATTCATTCACATAATCATCTGTATAAAATCCATCTCCTACAATAACCAATTTAAATCCTTCTGGAACCTTTGATTCTTTTTGTAATTTCTTAAAAGCCCCTATTAGATGGTGCACACCCTTGTGTCTGATTAATCTTCCGACAAAAACAGCGTAGTTATCTTTTTTTAAATTCCATTTTTGGAGAAATTTAAAATCAAAATTTGTTTTTATCCTAGTGCCGTTAAATATATTTTCTGGCTCAATATTATATTTATCTTTCACGTAATCAGTTAGAGACTTGCTGACCGTTATCGTTTTATCGGGAATATTACAAGTTACCCATTCACCCATTTTCAAAATCGTTTTTGCAAACCATCCCCATTTTTTATGGTAATAATCTTGGCAATGAAAAGTGGCAATTAGTAAAGTTTTTCTTTTAAAGAATTTTATTATCCAACTCAAGACAGAAGGACCAATGGCTTGATAATGAATCACATCATAATCTCTAAATAAAGCGTGCACCGAAGCCAAGAAAGTATGACTGATAGCATCTAAATTTTTAGTTGAAATACTAGGAAGATGAACAAGCTTCACGCCCTTGTATTCTTTAAGTTTTTTATCGGTATAATTATTTCTCACATAGACAAAAACCTCGTGTCCAGACTTAGCTATCTCAACAGCTAACTCCTCTACGTGCCTTTCTACTCCACCAAATTTGGCTGGTATTCCTTTTTGTCCTATGAAAGCTATTTTCATAAATTTATGTCTGCCTCCAGGCAGAAATACCCCCTCTAATAATTAATTATAACATATTTCCCTTGGTATTGTCCCAAAAGACTACATTAGACTGAACAGTAAACCCACTCCAAATTGAATTACTAAAACTGCCTCTTTTAACTTTGGCTATTCCGTAATTTTCATTTTTATAAAATTTTGACTTATTGATATCAATTCGTCCTTTTCCACCATAAGAATTTATTTCTAAACCCTCTCTATTGTTTTCATAATAAGTATTTCCCTTGGTCCAAATTTCAGAACCATCCAAAACCAATTTCATTCCACTTTTTTCGTTTTCTTTTATTTTATTTCCTTCTATCCATGCTTTAGTTCCTCTATCAATATCAAGTCCATCACCGTCATTGTCATGGATATAATTATCTATAATAACAAGTCTTCTTTTTTCAGAATAAATACCGCTTCTTCCATTATCATAGATATCACTATCAATAATACTTGCACTATATTTATCTTCCACAGATGCTTGTTTTATTTTAATCCCATCTTTGTCATTATCTCTAATTATGCACTTATCCACCAAAGCCTTATCTCCATCATCAACCACTATTCCATATTCACCACCCTCAATTGTAAATTTATTAATCTCCGTTTTATTATTCAACTTAACTACCGGCCGATCATCATCCTTGGCTTCAATAATAGTTTTATTCTTACTTTCACCAAAAACTTCAACGCCGGACGGAACTTCTATATTTTCCCTGTAAACTCCATTGGCAACATGAATCTCTACATCTTTATCAGTTTTTCTAGCCTTATCTATCGCATCCCCAATTTTTCTATAGGGACGGTTAATGCTGCCGTCTTGACTAGAGCCAGCATCAGCATCTACATAAATATCCTTAGTGCTTCTTGCAAAAGACAAAAACGGAATAACAAAAATAATAGTCAAAGACATTATTCCGATTGCTTTTACTAAACCTACCTTTTTACTATTTTTTTCCATACTTTTTCTAATATTATCGCCAAAGGGCGATTAAAAAATTAAATTAAATTATTAATTTCATAACAGGCAATATTAACATTTGTATTACTTTTTGTCAATGTTTGTAACTTCATTTATTAATTTTAAAAATTACCCTTAAAGATGGAGTAAAACTATCACCTGGAAGATTCAATGATCTTAAAATACAGTATATCGGAAAATATAACAAAAAAAACAACATCTTAAACTTTACACGCGTTCCGCCCAAATGTTTGAATATATCTCCATAACATTCTTCAAAATATATTTTTGTCACCTGACTAAATGATTTCAAATAAAGAGAATCACTAATAAATTTCTTAATCTGATAAATTGTTGTATATTGCGATGGCGGAAAACTCTCTTTGCGGATTTTTGTAGTAATTATACGACGCCACTTATCTGGAATAATCCAATGCACCAAGGGAAGATTATTATCATGATAATCAAAAGGAAAAAGTAAATTTGGTGTTTCAATTAAAATATATCCACCATTTTTTATAATTCGCGTAGCTTCATTAATAAGAACTTTTTTCTCTTCTTTGGACATAATATGTTCAAACACTTGCCAAATCACAATAAAATCAAAACTATTATCTGAAAATGGAAGATCTTCATGATTTTCTTGCAATACAGTAGTAACATTTTTTATTTTATATCTATCCATTTTTTCTTTAGCTTTTTGCAACTCTTCTGATGAAACATCGCAACCCACAACCTGGCTATTAGTTAAATGTGCAAGTGCAAATAAATTTCTTCCGTATCCGCAACCTATCTCCAATATTTTAGGATTTTCTATAGTAATGTACTTTTTGGCAATTGGCAAAAGTTCTTCCAGCGCAAACTCATCCCCTTTCTCTGATTTATACATTTCATTAATTTTATTTATAGTTCCCATAATAACCTTGATTAAAATAATTAAATTAAAAATATGACTATTATTTATATTCCATAATTGAATTTGTTTTAAATATAAAAACTTTTTCTATTTTTTTTAAATACATATCTCCATGATACTTTAAATAAGCATCTTGCCCTATCTTCATTTCATTAAAAACAATTTTTCCACAAACAATACTCTTAACAAATTTTTCCATCTCTTTGGCATTTTCAACCAAAAATCCATTCTCACCATTTTTAATTATTTCGCCATAAGCGCCAACGTTAAAACCGACAAAAGGCTTGCCATGAGAAATCGCTTCTAATGCTACCAATCCAAATGTCTCTGGCAGCTGAGAGCCTGAGATTATAAAATCAGCTTTCTGAATATATTTTTCCAACATATCTTCACTCAGGTATCCCAAATATTTAACATTTCCGCTATCGGGAATTTTAAAATTGTTTTCAATCGAACCGGCTAAATAAAGCTTTATTCCCTGAATTTTCTGAAAAATATCAAGAATTTTATTAACACCCTTTTCCTTAGAAATCCTCCCCATGCACAAAGCAAATTTCTCCTCAATTTCTTCTTGATGCTTATCCTCTTTAATATTTTTTATAAAGTGAGGAATCACTTTTATTTTATTTTTATCAATATTTCTTTCTATTAAAATAGTTTTTACAAATTCACTGGGCACAATAAAAACATCCACATTTTTTTCATATGTTTTTAAGATAGAGTTATGCCAATAGATTTCAAGCATTGCTAAAAAACTTTTTAAATAAGAATTTTTTATACATTTATCCAAAAAGCATTGATAATATTTTCCATCTCTGCATCGATTATAAAATTTATTTCCATGGAATAAATTATAATTTGGATTTACTATCTTATAGTCATGCACTGTCATCACGATTGGGATTTTTCTTTTTTTAATTTCAAAAAGAATCGCTGGGGAAAGCTGATGATAAATATTATGAATATGCACAATATCAGGGCTGAAATCATCTAAAATTTTATTTATTTTATTTTTTGCCTCATAAGAGTAAAACATTCTAAAAATTCCCCTTATTTTTTCTTTAAAGCTGTATTCACTAGTGTATCCTACAGTAGAAAGAAAATATTTTTCCCACTTAGTAGGCAAATTATTTTTATGCTTCATAGAAAAAGAGGCTATTTCATGGCCATTTTCCATCAATAAATCAGCTACATCAAAAAAGTGCTTTTCTGCTCCACCTTTTATGAAAAAATATTTATTTATTTCTAGAATTTTCATAATTTAAATTCATTGAATTATTTACCCCCATCAATCCTAAAATTATCCAAAAAAATATGGATAGCATATTTGTCTCCCAGTAGGGTTGAAAAACTGCCAAAATAAGATAGTTTATAAATAAAACTATCAATAAAATATCCTGCCAACCCTTTTCTCTTATTTTTACCAACTTAAAAAATAAACCAAAAATAAAAAAAATAAAAAATCCCGCTACCAAAAATCCACCTTGAAAAAGAAGCACCAACCAAGAGTTATGAATATTTCGCACTTCAACAAAATCCTTGTAACCATCTGACTCTACATAAACTTTTTGACCAAAGCCCATGCCCCACAGTGGATTTTTTATGTATTCGCTTAAAGATTCCTTCCACACCAACTCCCTCCAAGAAAAACTCTCATCCTGGCTGAAACCCAAAAACAACGAACCCACCCTTTCATTCATTGAATTCAAAGACTTATCCGCCAGCTTATTATATGAACTATAATGTGGAGAGATAATCACCAAAAAAGCGATAAATAAAGTTGCCACAGATGCCGCCATCAATCCTTTCGATATTTTTTCTCTGAATATTTTTCTTTTCTCTTTCTCTATTGCAAAATAAATTATAGCCAAAGAAATAACTAGACCTATCCATAAATGGCGCATCAGAGAACCAATTATTCCAATAGTCCAAACTATCATTAAAATTTTAAATGCTACATTTGTTTTTTTCTGATGATATAAACTCCAAATCCAGACACCCAAAAGACCCATTAAGATATAAAAACTATGAGTAAAAGCCAATATTCTTACTCCATTGGTAGAAAGAGGAGTATATTCAGTCCAGAGTCCATTGCCATTTAAAATTCCAAACATTATAAAAAATATGATTCCTATTGCTCCGGCAAGGTAAAATTTAAATAATTTTAAAACATCTTCTCTTTTTTTGAAAAAAAATAAGATCACAAAATATAACCACGGATAAAAAATATAATATTTAAAACTACTAAAAGCCAAGGCATTGTCAGTTTTTAAAAATATAATGTCCACTAAAAAATGAATGATTATTAAAATAAAAAATATGCTCAAATATTTATTTTCTTTTAAATAAGTGAGGTTATTTTTCTTGGCGATATTCAAACCTATTTGAATAAAATAAGAAATAAAAGTTGCTCCCAAAATAATGTCTATTGGATATAATTTATACTCTTGGTAGCCGATAACGATTGGCGCCAAAGTAAAAAATCTTTCAAAAATCAAAGTCAAAAAAACAATAGCATAAATTCCACTTCGCGGATAAAGAAAACTTATCCAAAAAGAAAAAATCATCACTAAGAGAAAAAGTGGCATGATAAATCCGCCAGCAAATCCAGCCAAAATTAAAAAAGTATTCAAAACTATAATAAATATAGCATTTATCACCTCACTATTAAGTTCTAATTTTTTTAAAATCATCTGTTATTATTACAAAATATTAACTTTTAATCATACCACATAATTACAAAAAAATCAAGCCCCGAACACACAATGTGTGTCGGGGCTCTTCTATCAAGCGCTACTGCCTTTATTTCTTGCCAGTAACGATAAATGCACACCCTCCAGTGTTACTACAGTCGAGTCCGGTGCCGGGTCCAAAGAAATCTGGACACGGGACTGCGGCCATTTCCGGAGTAAGGAGTGCGTAGAAACCCCCTTCGAGCACCACTTGAAACCGGCGACCTTCTTCTCGCAGATTCATGGTGGCTTTCGAAGCTTTGACGTCTTTGACACCTTCATAGGTGTAAAGCTCAATCCTTTCCACAGGCGCACCCGTAACAGAGACGTGCGCTATTCCATCATTGGACACAGTAGCCGAAACTTTCGCTCCAGCCGGAAGAAGTTTGGTAGCGGCGTTCGATTCCGTAGCTCCACTCAGCCAACTTCCCAACACGACGACCATAACCAACATCAAAAACTTTTTCATAACAAACCTCCATAGGTTGACTTTGATTTCCATCCAAAAACTTGGATGATTTACCACGCCACAACACAACAAAACGATATAGGCTGAGTAAGATTTATCGGCGCACATTGCGTCCACTGAGATATAACCTAAACTACAGGTTTGTCCCCAATAAATTTACTAGCATAAAGGCTTTAGGTTTCGTTGGCGAATTTGGTTTTGAGCAAATCATCTAACCATTGACGATCTGCCGCTTTAACTGCTTCCATCCGCTTGTTTGCATAATAATCGCGAATAGGTTTACCAAATTCTACGCGAACAAAAGCACCTGGAGTAGTAAGATCCATAGCAGAGATTCCATCGTATACGCTACTGAGCCCGAATGGAAAAAATGATATATATGGACCAAACATTATGGTCTCATTCCATCTGAATTCTGCTTGCAGATGAATTCCGGTGAGACGATCCCACTCCTGATAAAAAGGTCCGCCACTCAAACGAAGTTGCCAATCCTCATTGAGCTTCCACTGACCAAACAGATTAATGGCAGCCATTCCTCTTTTGGAAGGGATATCCCCACTCCAGGAAGAATCTATGCTACCATCAAGACCAAACCAAGCTTCTCCGGTTATACCCCACAGAAAGCCTTCGTCCTCTTTTTCGACATACTCTGTGTAGAAACCAAGCTTAAGATGATCTTGATCCATGTGGTAGCCTTCGGCATTTCCGCCATCCATATCTTCCCAGACGAGCCGAAGCTTAAGCTGCCATTGCCATGGATCTTCAAGTCCGCCGGCAATATACTTAATACCTGCTTGCCCGCCAAAAGCATCCTCATCCCAATTGTAGGAACTTGCGCGGGATTCTCCCTCAGAGTACATCCCATAAATTCCAATTCCGGGACTCCAGCCATTCTCGAATTCATAGCACCGACCTTTTCTGAGCCAGGCCATGTACTCTGCGTAACCGCCCCAGCCACGAGCTAGCTCGTTCTGCCATACCCACGCACCGATAATTGGCTCATGTTCAATGGTCCAGTGTTTCTCAGGAGCAGGAAGATACTCAAATGGTTCTTCTTCCTCTACGGGCGGTCCCAGTACAGCAGTCGGCGGTTTAGATGGCGGTGGTTCGATAGCCGGTGGAAATTCACGATATCTTGTCCAGTTCCTACACCAGGCAATCAACCTGATGTCATAAATAAGCCCACCATCTTCGACAAGATATTGCTTGGCAAACAATTGACTATGATGCCTGAGAGTAAAATCTCCGACACCCTCTTGCCCATAGGTCATCAAAAACTGATCACCTGGACTAACGAAGCTGTCGATACCTTCCCCTCTGGCAACGGCTAACTTCAGCTTCTCCTTAACGCTTGGCGGAAGGAGAATCTTACTGAAAGCTTTATCATTGCTCATCGTGGTCGGGGCTCTGCCGATATTTTTGGTATCGTAAAATTTCCTTGGCAACCCCATCCCTCCGGGAATATATTCTTTAGCTGGAGGAAGTGCTTTGGTGACCCTGGGAGATTTTTTGGTTTTGACCTTATTCATCTCAGTTTTTACACTGACAGGTTTTTGGGCCTCAACTTTTTTATCTCCGGTTTCGACGATAGTTTCGTCAGTCTTCTTCTGTGCAGGCACTACAACTTTCTTTTTGGCTGGAATTTTAAGAACCCAACCTGAATCGATCCGATGAATACTCTTTATGATAGGATTAGCCTCTTTAATTTGCTGAGGCTTAATATTATCATATTGTCGAGATATCTTAATGAGTGTTTCTCCCGGTTCTACCTTGTGTTCCACCACATCTTCCGCTGAGGCAACACTCGCAAGGAGCATCACCGCAAAGAAAGCGCTCAACCACAATGTTATTCTCATGGCGTTCCTCCTTGTTGTATAAAGAGAGCATTTAACTCATCTGCATTCCTAAAATTTCTATCCTTTAGCTGGTTAATCCACACAATCATAATTCCCATATTTCTCCGATTAGAAAATTCGGAGGTATAATCCCAACCATTGGAAGAAGATTCGCTAGCAGCGATAAAATCTATTCCTGCACTTGCAGTTATCGCAATCGGATCAGCGCAGAGCATGAAATGTCCTTTCGCTATCAATTTTTGCGAATAGCTGTATTGCGGATTGATAGCGGAAATCTTTTCCATTTCCTTCTCGCCTAGCGGACTCCAGATATCTTTTCCGGAGTAAGTCATCCACGGATTCCACCGAGACAAAATATCTCGATAGAATACGCCTGCTTTAATCTTTCGCAATTCAGAGAGCGGAGTTCCTTTTTCAGAAATAAAATTTGCCCTGTACCCGTTTTCATCATCGAGAAATTTTTGCTGTTCTTCGATGACAAATTCCTCTCCAAAAGCCGAATAGCCAAAATTAATCGCTGTTGAAAGCTGGGTTATTTTGGCTGTTTCATCCGGACGTCCATCAATGACAATTGTCCAAATGATATTCCGGTTAACATCCGGGGGGGAAAAAAGAAATTGCGCAAAAAATTCCTTGCCATCACTTTCTTGTCTCACTACGCCGTTCCACCGGATTCGGCCAGGGGAATACTCCCCCAGTAATACTTCCGGGAAAACACCTCGATAAACTGAGATGTTTCCTTGCCTGATTGAATCAGTTATCTCAATTCCCAATGTTTCATGGGGCTCGAGAATAAGATTGATTTCGCGACCCTTCTTTTGACTAGAATTAATGACTGTCGGAGAAATTCCTTCAGACAAACTCATCTTCATCTCAGGAGCGCATCCCGTCAGAAATAAGACGGGGATAAGACCCAGCCACATCCACCACATTTTCTGAGTTTTCATATTCCCTCTCCTTATTTTTTCGAGGTTAACAGGTTTTTATCATATACACAATCAGAATCCAAATGCTATTCTATTGTCAAAGTTCTAATCTAAACTCACGTTTTTTGTGAGTTAAATTTAATTTCCTGGATATTAATTGACTAAAGAAAAATAAATTTAACTCACAAAATTATTTAAACTTATCTTATTTCTCTTGAGCTGTTTATATATTCTTCTTGCTCAGCCCTTCTAGCTAGCATATTAATAAAAGAATAGTAAAGGTGCATAATTTTAATTATTACCCCCACTAAAAATCCACCCACTATCACCAATAATATTTTCCCCACACTTGGATTTTTTTCTGTTAAAGGACCAGACAAGACTCTTACATCTAAATTAACCTTGCCTCTAAAAAGATAGTTCTTGGTTACCATGATATCCGAAATTCCCTGAGAAATTCCGATGGCCACGTTCTTACTATTATCATAAACCCTAATCTTTAAAATTCCTAGGTTTGGACTCCTTTCTATCTCGACTGCTTTTTTCCATTTCTTCATTAAATCCCTTTCGTCGATAGGGAAGTAAGAACTATCCACCTTACCTGTCTTTTTTAATTCATCAATAAAAACACTACTGTAAACTGATTCACTCAAAACTCCACCCAAATATTCGGCTGATTTGGATAAAGAATAAAAATCCTGAGTTCCCATTTGGTCTTGCACAATCAAAAAATCAGTCTTAGTTTCATATCTTTTTTGCGTAAAAATAAAAGCATAAAATGAAATCAAGGCGCATATTAGCCCAACCAATACAATGATTCCGCTTCTATTTCTTATTAATCTTAATAATTCCATTACTTCTCGATTCATCATAAACTTAACCTATAATTATTAACTTTTAATTAATAAGCTACCTTACCAAAAAATTGGCATTTTGTCAAGTAATATGGGATTTGGTAAATTTTTTGTCAAGCCCTAGAAACTAAGTACAAACAAAAAAACTTGCCCCACAAATGGCAAGTTTTTTGTTTTCTTTCAAAAAAACGATTTTATTTTCCAACATTTTCACACTCTTTGTTGGTCAAAAAAAATATACTGGCATAAATAGCCAAAAGAATGGACACTAACATCCATTGCGTTCCTGCTAAATATAACTCCACCTTAAAAAGAGAGACTACAGCAGATAAAACAAGAGTTATGACAGATAACATCATCAATAAATGCCCTGGCCCCTTATCGCATTTTTTACAATCACATTTCATACTTTTTATTTACCCCATTAAATTACAGTACTCTGCACTATTTAACTAGGATTTATTATTAATTTTATTTATATACCACTCAAATTATTTCACAATACCCTTGTCTTGTCCCAAAAACCCGAGATCCCCGCATTCGCGAGGATGACAATATCGAAAAACTTGTCATTCTCGGAAGTAGAATTTCTTAGCGACGCAAGGAGCTTTAGAAATTCACTTATCGGGAATCTTGTGATTCAATGCTATGTCAAAATATAATTCGAATTCTCACTCAATTATTATAATCATTATAATAAAATTTATTCTATTATAATTATAGCCCTTTTTCCTTTTTCTATCTCGTCCTTGCTACCAGGAAAATCATGAATAGCTTCATATAATACATCTAAATCATATTTATAACCTGCACCTCTTCTGGTTCCCGGATCATTGGTAATAATTTTATCATCTTTAGTAAAACCGGTTAATACCAGATTATGGTAAAGCGGTCCAGGCGGAGTAAAATAAGGATTTCCCAAATTTCTTCCAGCAGCTGGAATTATAATCGGTTTTCCTTTGGAAAGATATTTTTTAATATCTTCCTTACTAAAATCATAGACTACCTTTAGATTCTCGATTCCATAAAGGTCTTTGGCCAACTGCACCGTTTCTTTTGCATCTGTATCTTTGAAATCTCCATATTTTTCAATTTGAAAATCTATTATTTTTTGAATCTCCTTTTCTCCCAGTTCTTTAGTTAACTCTTTATTGTCTAAATAATATTTTACCATAATCAGTGATGCCTCCTCACAAGCATCTTCGTGCCGCTCGTCCCATACTCCCAATGGAGCTTGAGAAATAAAAGGTACCTCAATATTGGTTTCCTCCAGTACTGTTCCTCTTGTTTCTTGGCTCTCTGCCACGCTTATAATATTTTGAGAAATCTTTTCGACTGCTGGATTATTTTTTTCTTCTGCTGGCGTTTTCTCTGCATAATTTTTCGCAAATGATTCCCTTGCTGTATCCCAAAGTGCTGGAATATTTTGCTTGTCTTTTAACCAATACCACCATTCCACACCCCAAATATAAATCGTATCAAATCCTGATTTTTGAGCATATTCAATATTGGCTAACAGCTTTGCTTCAGTCATTGATTTAAATTGTTCCTCCACTGGCTGATTAGTTGTCCAACCTTTTATCCAGGGCTCGCCCTGAAGCTCAATTACAATCGCGTTTTCTTGATTGGCGAATTTTTCGATAAGCCATTTTTTAATTAAGAAAAACCTTGGACCAACCGGATAAACATAATAACCCCAACCGTCCTTGTAAACATTGCGATACATCGTTGTACCAAAAACATCCGCGCGCTTGGCTGCCGGCATCCAGGTGCTCAGCTCACCACTATCGGTCACGATAATATCTCGATTTTTATCCATTTGTCTGACTGTTTTTATTTCCCTATCCAATAAATCCACATCTAATTCAGGACAAATTCCAAATTTCAAAAATGGCTCGTTTTCCACCTGCCAATATTTAACTTCCGAATTATTCTCATATCTTTTTACCACTATTTTGAGAAACTCGATTAATTCCCCCTTTCGTTCTTGATCATCTGCCACCCACTTTGGCACGAAACATTCCGGCCAACGGGGCACTTTCTGTCCAATAGTTAAAATAATTTCCGCGTCTCTTTTTCTCGCCTCTTCCAACTGCCAATCGACATCGGCAAAATCATATTTATTTTTTTCGGTCTCTACTAAATCCCAATAAACTGGAACTCTAATTTTTCTCACCTTCAAATCATCCAGCATAGCAATGTAATTAGCCTTCCAATCCAAACCGATATCACCTGAATATCTGTGAGAGAAAGTTACCCCCAAATCAACTTGATCAAATTTATTTTTTACCGGAAAATTTATTACAATAAAAACAAACAAAACCAACCCCACTAATCCCAAAAAAACAAACAAGATTATTTTTAATATTTTTTTAATCATAATTTAGTACATTATTACATTAGCATTTTAGCATATTAGCACTTTAACATTTTAACATTAATAAGTTGAATTATGAAATATGAATTAAGAATTATGAATAAAATACTTATTGGTTATTTTATAAACCTTAAGAGCGTCACAAGTCTTACGACTATTTTATAAATTCTCAAAACAAAAATAAGTTTCAATTCTTAATTCATGATTCTTAATTCATTCTCCCACTTTAAAAACTTACCAAAAAAATCCCCCCTGCAATCAAAACGATAGCTCCTATTTTTTGCGCCCAATCCCAAAAATACAATTTTTCTCCAAAAATATCCGGATGCCTTATTGACATCAATGTCGCCAAAATCAAAACAAAGGCAAACTGCACACTACTAATTGATTGCACAAACACCGCCCCACCCATCACAATAGCTTGATTAGTTAAAATTGAAGATGTTCCGCCAAATATTTTATTTAAGAAAAACAAAGCAATTGTCTTTAGACTTCTATTTTTACGATGCTTCTTGTGTTTGCCAAAAATTGAATTTTTTATCTCTTCCCTATAAGTGCCCACCACAAGCAAAGAAATTCCCCCCATCACTAACCCTATTCTGGTCCAAAAAAATCCATTTATAAAAACTCCCTGATCGCCATAAATGAGCCTAAACTCTTGATAAATATAATCAAATCCACTGTAAGAAATAGCAAATAAAATTCCACTTTCGGCCGAAAAAGCTAAGCCTCGAGTCAAACTTTTATAATTTAAAGGCAGATCAAAAGAAACCAAAAATCCTCCCGCTATCAAAAAAAATAATCCCAAATAATTCAAGCTGCCAATTTCTTTATGAAGAAATAAAACGGCAATAAAAAAGGCAGTAAGCTGCGTAATTGTTCCCACCAAGGGAGCCACTTTGGAAATTTGATTTTTCTTTACCGCTTTGTAAAAATATACCAAGGCCCAAATAAAAATCATTCCAAAAATTATTGAACGCAAAGAAAAACTAAAATTTACCCACTTAACGCCAAAAGGAATCAAAAACAAAGCGCCTGCACTCAAAAGAGCCATATAGAAAGCGTAAACAGATGGTTTGGGAATATTTTTTTTAAGTAGAATTTTGTCTAAGATGAAACAAAAAGACAAAAGCAAATAAGCAATCAAGGATACTGAAATCCAATTCATAGATAAAAAATAATATTTATTTTCTTCATCATAACATATTTGCATGGAACATGTAATATAATATCACAACGGGTCATCCGTCATCAGCAATCGGTCATCGAAATATATTTTATATTAGTCTTGATGACTGATGACTTTTGACTCGATGACTTTGAATGTTTTATGCTTTAATGTTTTTTGTTTCCTTGCTAATATGTTAAAATGCTAATATGCTAAAGTTCTAAAATCAAGTTATAAAAAATAACCTTATTTCAAACGAAAAATCCCATCTTCTATGGATAGCTTAAGAAAAAAAGTAATCACGAAAAATATTCCTATTCGTCCCAATTCGCAAAAAAACACCCTCCCTGCTTTACCCGAAAAACCGATGCGCCCTCAGGACAAATTAACCTCTCCAAGCACTTACAGAGGAAAAAACGTTTCTAAAAATCTTTTTGTGAAAAAAAACCATAAAAGAAATAAGGTTGAATTTTCTCTTTTTAAGCTAATTAAAAAATTATTATTACTTACGTTCTCCCTCAGCTTAATAGTTCTTTTATTTGTAGGGATATTTTTTGTTTATAAAATAAATATCTTAAATAAAGAAATAAACACTAATGGGAACTCCGCCCAAGAAATCCCTATTTTAAAAACCCTGGCCGATATTTCCAGTCTAACCAGTGACGAAAGAATCCCACTCAAGGGAGAGAACTCCGAAAGAATCAACATTCTTCTTTTGGGAATTGCCGGCAAAGGAAAGCCAGGTGGAGATTTAACCGACACTATCATGATTGCCAGTATCGATACTAAAAATAAAAAAATTGCGCTCCTTTCATTACCCAGAGATTTGTACGCCTCCGTCCCTGATGCCAGCTACAGCGCCAAAATTAATTCTCTTTACAAATACGGATTGAACAATAGACAAGATGTCGCACCCCTTAAAAAAACTATTGAAAGCATAACCAATCTTTCCCTCAATTACTATTTAATTGTTAATTTTGCCGGCTTTGAAAAATTTATCGATGACATCGGCGGTATTAATGTAGAAGTGCAAAGAGATATTTATGATCCGGCTTATCCAGGGCCAAATTACAGCTATGAAACCTTTGAACTCAAAAAAGGGTTTCATAAATTAGATGGAGCAACTGCTCTTAAATATGCACGGGAACGCCACAATGATCCCGAAGGGGATTTTGGAAGAGCCAAGAGACAACAACAAGTTATTCAAGCTGCAAAAAATAAAGTTTTTTCCACTAAAACATTTTTAAACCCTTTTACGATTAGCAAACTATTGGATACGTTAGGAGAAAATATAAAAACCGATATCCTGGATACGTTAGGAGAAAATATAAAAACCGATATAACATTGGATGAAATTAATAGTTTTATAAAATTAACTAAAAATTTAGATACACAAAACATCAATAACGCCGTAGTAGACGCCTGGAAAGAAGACAGCCTACTTAAGGTTTCTCATATTTTTTATGAAAATACCAGGGCTTTTATTTTGGTACCTCGCATCGGAAATTATGCAGAGATTCAAGATTTAGCCAAAAATATTTTTGATTTAAAAATAATTGAAAAGAGAAAAGAAGAAATAAAAAATGAAAACCCTTCGATTGCGATAATCGATAACACGGGAGATTACAGCACCTATGTTAAAGTGGAGAAGCTTTTGAAAAAGAATTTAAAATTTGAAAATATTGAGAAACTGCATCTAACTACCGATTTTTCTTCCGCCACTACCAATATTTTTGATCTTTCTTCTGGCAAAAAACCTTTTTCATTGGATGAGCTTATCAAAAAAACACCAGCCACTCTTAATAATGACATATCTTCTTTGGCTATTGAGCTAAAAGAGGACATTTTAAAATATGATATCTTGATAATTTTGAGCGAGGATCTAAACAATATTTATCATTATGATGAAGACTCCATTGAAGACTTGCAAAAATCCGAAGCTAATCAGGAAGTGGGTAGAACGAATTAAGGATGAAGAATTATGAATTAAGAATTTAGAGCAAATTGTTTTATTGTTAAGTTGTTGCTTGGTTATTTTTTATCTTATTGAATATTGAATGGAAATTGAGTATTGAGTATTGAAAATTTTTATTCATAATTCCTACTTCATAATTCATCCCATTAATGCTAAAATACTACTAACCTAATCCACTAACATATTGCACATGAAATTAATCATCGGCCTTGGTAATCCAGGTGAAAAATACGCAAAAACCCGGCATAACGTAGGTTTTATAATTTTGGATGAAATTCAAAAAAAACTTGAGTTTCCTCATTTTGAATTTAATAAAAAATTTAATGCCCTTGTCTCAGAAAAAAATATTGCTCCAAAAAACAATACCTCGAGTTTATTGAGCAAATTATTTTCTGCTAGCAATCAAGAAAAAATAATTTTAGTCAAACCGCAAACTTTTATGAATAACTCGGGAGAATCAATCCGCGCTATTCTTGATTTTTATAAATTATCTTCTCAGAACCTGATTATTATTAATGATGATCTTGATATTTTGGTGGGAAAATACAAAATATCTACCGATTCTTCTGCTCACGGGCATAATGGCGTGCAAAGCATAATTGATCATGTCGGCACTCAAAACATAAAAAGAGTTAAGATTGGCGTAGAAAAAGAATCCGGCCGCGCTTCTCGTCAAACTCCCGGTGAGCAATTCGTTTTGGACAATTTCACCTCAGATGAATTAAATAAAGTCACTTCCCTAACTAACCAAATAATTTCTGAAATACTCTAAAATTCCCAAGGCTCAACCTTGGGGGCGTTTAAGGTTGAGCCTTGGAAATTTTATTCGCAAAAACGTAGAGACGCGATTCATCGCGTCTTATTTTTTATCCTATTTCTATTTTTATCCTGCAGGGAAGGCGTTGTCTTGTTCAAAAAAGACGCGATAAATCGGCGTCTCTACAGTTTATCTTATCCGTCTTCGCGAGGAAATATTGCACTCAATATTTCCGTGGCGATCCAGCTCTCCATCATTGCGAAAATTATATATTCATAATTTTGCGACAATCTCCTATCGATAAATCACAAATTAAAACAGCCTGCCACAACGGAGTACTACATCATAATGGCAATATGTTTTATAAGTTTTATATTAGCAATCGCATAGTAATAAAAAATTAAAAGGCTCAACCCTAAATGCTTCCGCAGTTGAGCCTTTAAAAATTTACGCCTCCAAAAATACCTTTTTAGAACTTAATTCTTTTTCTGATTTATTATCAGCCAATTTAAAAGTAGGATAAATAGCCGAAAAACAAACCAGAGCCAATACTAAGAAAACTGAAGCAGTTGAAGAAAATAGTAACAAAATACTTGAAATAGCAGTGGCGACTATATAGGCAATCGGGCGAGAAGTATTAAAAAAATCAATAATATCAACATCATTACCATCTATTCTTTTGAAGAAATAAGACTCTCTAAGTATCTCAACTAATGCTGCCCCAAGTCTACCCAAGAAAAGTATCATCGCCCAAACCATAATATCTTTACT
>C687J13896_1000950_pt1 | contig 17345 bp, 18 predicted proteins | sample RifGroE2_FD_13896 | JGI IMG/M metagenome (IMG submission 13896)
TTCCTGACAGAGCATGTAGGAAATGCAAAGAGAGGCCTACATTGCAGCTTCATGATTGCCAGCGTTGGTCTGGGCGTCACAGTGGGGTCATTTATTACTTATATCGTATCAAAATCGCTCACCACTCAACAAATGTTTAATTGGGGATGGAGAATCCCCTTTTTGATTGGCGGCGTTCTCGCTATAGCGGGTTATTTTATTCGCAAACAAGCGGTAGAAACGCCTTATTTCATCAAGAACCAAAAAAAAAATGATTTTATCCTGAGAGAGCTCTTTAGAAAAAATTTTTGGCAAGTGATGAACGGGATAGGTATTATCATTTTTCCCGCCTGTTTTATTGTTTTTGTTTTGGCTATGCCCGTATATCTGCATCAAATTTTTAATTATTCAATGTCTGACATCTATTTTGTTATTACGGTTGGTTACCTGTGGTCTTCTCTTTTAATCCCTCTATTCGGATGGCTTTCCGATAAAGTAGACAGAAAAAAATTGCTCTTTTTCCCTGCAATCTCCATCGTATTATTCGGTTATTTTTTATTTAAAATACTAGCCTTTAAAAATTTTTATGCCTTATTAATTTTCATACTGCTATATCAACTCATCATTGCTGCAATGTCTGCGAGTTATTTTGTTATGCTAGCAGAAGGATTTCCCACAAGAGTTCGTTTTACTGGCGTAGCATTTTGTTATAATGTTGCCTATGCTTTAGCGGCGCTAATTCCATTACTGGTTGGGTATTTATGCAGCAAAACAAGCTCCTTTGCGGTTTTTTGGATAGTCCTCCTGTTTGCAATTTTGGCGGTTATCACTTCCTTTAGCGCAATGAAAATGAAAAATCACATACAAGGCGAAATAATTTAACCTGAGTTCGGGATAAGAAAGTAGGTTATAAATTCAGTTTGCAATACCTCGCCTTCAGCGAAGCAACAATGCCGTCATCAATACCGTCCAAATCGCCCACGAAAGCAACTCGATACCAGGCACTGCTCTTCGCTTAAATATCCAATAAATACCGCTGATCACACCCGGAATTAAAATAGGAATAGCAATAATCGCGACGAATCGTTGGATAAATTGTGCGGTTTCTTTGCTTTGCGCAAAAATAGAAGCAATATGCGTTAATAAATAACTATGAAACGCTAATAGTTGGGTTAGCCCGAATTGCCAAACGGGTATGCTCACCAAGATTAATAAGGTGAATCCGATCATATAAAGTAATTGCTTAAACATCACGATCTCCTCTGTTATTTTCAAAAACCAGGCGCCCACAAGGAGCGCCCTTTATAGTTTTTATTCTGGGTTTTCTAAATTCAATTCGCCGCTCTTGTCATCATAGGCAAACAATTCCGCATAGCGGCCCCATTCAATAATCACTTTCAGCACCCGTCTTGCGTCGGAAGCGCTCAAATATTCTTCTAAATGTTCGAGAATATGTTTTTTCGCCACGCGATGATTTTCTTTTTCATGCAACGCATCATAAATATATTTGATGAGCGGCACGTGTTTCAACAAGTGCTCGGCGAAAATTTTCTTGCGATCTAGAATATCGGCCTCCGCGAAAGCTTTACCGGCATCCGTTAATTTAATATCCCCCGATGCTTCTGTCGCAAGATCTAAAATATCCAATACTTCCGTGAGCGGCAATAAATCATCAATATCCAAACTAAATTCACTTGCCAGTAAAGGCAAGTCAACCGCTTGATCTTTCTGCAATTCAGCTAATGTTTCAACCAACCCCGATAATTCAGAAATACTGGCATCAGGGAAGCGATACCCCAGATCAATGGTTTCTGGCGCTTCGAATTGAGAGGCCAGCGCACTCGGGCTTGTCATATACGTATACACTTGATCGACCAGTTTCAAAAATTCCGGCGACTGATGATCGCGTGGATGCGCTAAAGGCACTTTAAGCTCGGCAATCACATGGCCGGGGTTCGTATCCAAAATAATCACTCGATCCGCCATAACAATCGCTTCTTCGATGTTATGCGTGACGAGCAAAATGCTGTTCTTTTTTTCACTATCTCCATGCCAAAGATCTAGTAAGTCGCTGCGTAAGTTATCCGCCGTTAGCACATCCAGTGCCGAAAACGGTTCATCCATCAATAATAAATCCGGATTGACGACAAGCGCTCGGGCAATACCGACGCGTTGACGCATCCCGCCGGATAATTCTTTGGGAAAAGCGGATTCGAACCCATCTAATCCGATCATGTCGATTGCCTTTAACGCGCGTTGACGGCGCTCTTGTTTGGGCGTACCGTTTGCTTCTAATCCGAGCTCCACATTTTGTAAAACGGTCAACCACGGCATTAACGCAAAATGTTGAAACACCATTGCAATACCTTGTGCGGGCCCTTGCACTAAATTGCCTCGATAAAATACTTGCCCGCTCGAACAAGGTAATAATCCCGCAATAATACGTAATAAAGTCGATTTCCCGCACCCCGATCGGCCCAGCAATGCCACAATTTCCGCTTCATGAATACGGAAATTGATATTATCGAGCACCAATAGCTCTTGCTCATCTTCTTTTTTAAAGACTTTTCGAACTCGCTTGAGTTCGAAAATCGATTTTTTCTTAAATGACAGCATCGCGCGATCCTCTTAATCAATTTGAAAACGTTTTTCCGCTAAATTATATAAGGGCTGCCAAATGAGCCTGTTAAACAGCAACACGTATAAACACATGACGCCCATGCCCAAGGCAATGCGCGGGAAATCTCCGATTTTGGTTGCCTGCGAAAGGTAAGCACCAATGCCCGGCGCTATGAGCGTGATATTGCCCCAATCCACTACTTCCGCAATGATGCTCGCATTCCAAGCACCCCCCGCCGCCGTAATCGCCCCCGTGATAAAATAAGGGAAAATGCTCGGGAAAATAAATCGTCGCCACCACAGTAGTTTTTTAACCCCTAAATTTTGTGTCACCTGAATTAAATCTTTAGGAATTGCCGTCGTTCCCGCAATCACGTTAAATAAAATATACCATTGCGTGCCAAGCACCATGAGCGGTGTTAAACAAATTTGTGTGTTTAAACTATAATGCGCAATTAAAATAACGGCTACAGGAAAAAGCAAGTTAGCAGGGAATGCCGCTAAAAATTGCGCAATGGGCTGAACAATATAAGCGGCCTTCGGACGCAATCCGATCCAAACACCAATAGGCACCCAAAGAAACGAGCATAAAATAATCATCACTACAATTTTCAAGCTGGTATAAGAGCCTAGCACAACCACATGTAATGCTTCTTTTATCGTCAGCGTATTAAATACGAATCGCAACAAGAGGGAGAGCAATACCAATCCTACCGTGGCAAGTAAGATGTACCAGACATAAATCAGTAGGGTGGTCGATCGCGAACGTGCCGCAAAGGTTTGTTTAGGCGCCGAAGGTGTACGAAGAAAAGGTAGATTGATAATCACGTCACCAAATGACTCTATCCCTTCACCGACCCACCGAAAAAATCGCGTCTGGCGAAAAAGATAATTCAAAAAAGACTTTGGTTTATAAACGCCTTCTTCTTTTCCATCCAATTTAAACTTTTCACTCCATAAAACGAGCGGACGAAATAGCAATTGATCATAAAGAAAGATGACGATAAGCATTGTTAAGATAGCATAAGCAATTGCCGTTATATTCTTTTGGGTGATCGCAACGGAAACATAAGAGCCTATTCCTGGTAATAAAATTGTTTGATTATTGACCTCAATCGCTTCGGTTGCGACAATAAAAAACCATGTCGCTGACATCGATACCATAATATTCCAAACGAGGCTTGGCATGGCAAACGGCACATCGAGTCGCCAAAAACGCTGCCAGGAAGATAATTGAAGCATCGCGCTCGCTTCTCGCAAATCATACGGCACCGTTTTTAAACTTTGATAAAATCCGAGCGCCATATTCCACACTTGCGACGTAAATGCGACAAAAATACAGGCGCATTCGGGCCCGAGCAAACTATTCGGAAACAGTCGAATAAAGGGAACAACGGAAATTGCTAAAAAAGTGACGATCGGCATCGACTGTAAGATATCTATACAAGGAATAATCAGCCGTTCTGCATGTTTGTTGCGCGCGGCTAATGTAGATACGGTAAACGTAAATAATAACGAAAATCCCAATGCAATCAGCATACGAGACACCGTGCACAATGCATAATAGGGCAATTCTCTTGGATTTAAAGAAACCGGCAGCGCTTGGCCCACATGATAGGGCGCCGACATTTGCATCGCCGTCCATGCAAGCATAATCAAAACTGAAAAAATAAGCGAAAGCGCAATAACATCCCACACATTGAATTGCCAATTAGTAAACTGATTGTTACGAAAAACGCGTAATTTTGTCGCCATACCCAAATTCTCCCCGCGCGAATTATGGATGCGGAGCATCAAAAGTGAAAGATGATTTTTGGTTTTATCGGCAATTTTGTATGATTTTTTTAAAAAAAATCTATATTTTTTGAGCGGATTTGAAAAATTGTTCTATATTGAACGGAACGGCGATGTTTTGAGTTCAGTCAATAACAAATTAATCAATAATAAAAAGCGGATATGACTATGACTATGCAATTCTTAGACGATTTTTTTAACCCAACGCCAACGGAAGACGAGCAGAAGTTCCTCTGTACCTTGTTTACTTTGACTGACAATGATAAGCAAGAAGCTTTTGCCCAGCTTTATGTCAACGATACCGCTACATTCATTCGCCTTTTCTCCAATTTGCAAGAAAATCCTGAACAACAAGCCTTATTTACTAGCCTTAGTATTACAGATGTCCAAAGATTCCTTGCGATTTTATCTGTTTTAAATATAGATGATCCGCTACGATCAAACATCGTAGCGGTTATCACTCAAAATTTTGGCCAAATAGACAGGATCGCCGAGACTATTCAAAGTAATCAAGATTTTTTTAAAGTTTTGCTTTCATTGAATGAGTATCCTTTTAAACAAAGAGCCGTTGCCAAAATTTTTACTGCCCTCATTCAAACTCAAGAGCAATTCGAATCCTTGTTTAAGGACCTTAAAGCCATCATTGATTCCAATCCCTCGAATAAACATTTTGCTCAAATTGCAAAACAAATTAGTGAACATTTGGCTCAAATTACAAAACTAATTTTCTATTCTTTAGGCGTCAATAGGCTGAAAAATTTCATACCAGATGGTCAAGAATTAACCCTGTTTTTAAAACGATTTAACGCTAAACAAAGTAGCATTATTTTTGACGAATTACCGTCCCTCTATTTAAATCTGGCTTTTTTTGGAACAGAATCTCCAACTGAAGTTGCCTCGCCGCATGGAGTAGATCTAACTGAACAAGTCTTGCCCCGTCCACTTTAATAAAATTGCTTCTGACGGCTGTAAATTCGGATTGGGCTTACACCTCTCATCTTTTCGCGTAAGCCCAAGAAATAAACTTTTCACAAAAATCAAAAACGAAAAACCTGTGAATAACCTGTTCAAATCGTGCTGATAAGCCCCCTTTTAGGGGCACGTAAAATTCAGGTTAATTTTATCCCCACCTTTTTAACAACTTATCTACTTTAATTGAGCCCGGATAACCACAAGGTTATAAATGCCTTAACTCGATGAATTATAAAGTAAATTTCAGACTATCCACCGATTTCTCGTTCTATTACTATAACAACAACTAAGTTAATTAAATTATTTAATTATTCTATATTCTGAATTTGTTCTCTCATTTGTTCGATCAACACTTTGAGCTCAACCACTTGAGACGTTACTTTTTTATGTGCTATTTTCGAACCAATCGTATTTACTTCTCGATTTAATTCTTGCATGAGAAAATCGAGTCGCCGACCACAAGGTGTTTTACTGTTAAGAATTTGATCAGTTTCGTCAATATGAAATTTTAATCGATCGATTTCTTCTGCCACATCCGTTTTCTGAATAAACAATAAAACTTCTTGTTCCAATCGAGAAAAATCCAATTCGATTTCTAATGCTTCAAATCGAGTACGCAATATTTTTTTTTGTTCGGCCAACATTTTGGGTAAATGAGCGGAAATCTTTTTTAATTCCACGGTCATTTTGTTTAAACGTGATTTTAATAACTTATGTAAAGCAGCACCTTCTTTGGCTCGAATGATATTTAAATCAGCAAGCGCTTCTTGAAAAAGACGAACAATAGCGGGTTTCAAAGAATAATGATTTTTTTCTGTAATTTGCAACACATGGGGTATACGTAAAATATCGGTTGGGTTAATCACGCCACTTTTTTGAAATGAAATTTTATCGGCGATTGAAAGGCTTAGTTGAATTAAATGGTCGATCAGCTTTTCGTTGGTAGTTACATCAAAATTGTTTGATTCGTTAGGTGTGAAACGTAATGTGCAATCAATTTTTCCACGCTGAAATTGTTTGGATAACTGATCACGTAACAGGGGTTCTAATTCTCGAAAGGGCTCAGGTAATCGAAAAGAAGGTTCCAGATAACGATGATTCACCGAACGAATTTCAAAACATAGCTGGCCACCTTCCGATGAAAATTCTTTTTTTATAAAACCCGTCATACTTTTTAACATGCTAGAATATCCCGTATTGAAAATTGTAAAATGAATTATAAGTCAAAAGAGATGAAAGAAATATGAGTACTTACGCGATCGGCGACGTACAGGGTTGTTACGAAGAACTACAATCACTTTTGGCATTAATTACATTTATCCCCAAAAAAGATCGGCTTTGGTTTGTTGGGGATTTAATCAATCGCGGCCCGAATTCTTTATTGGTTTTGCGTTTTATTCGCGAACTGGGCGATCGGCAAATCACCGTTTTAGGTAACCACGATTTACATGGTATGGCGGTGGCAATCGATTCTTCTAAATCTCGACCGCACGACAATTTTAGTGATTTTTTACAGGCGCCCGATAAGCTGGAGTTAATCGATTGGATGCGAAATCAAAAAATATTGCATTATGACGAATCGCTCAATGCTATTTTAGTGCATGCCGGTATTTATCCTAAATGGCATCTTAAGGAAGCCATCAAATATGCAAAAGAATTTGAAACGATGCTTCAAAGCGATCAATTCGAGATAGAGTTGAAAAATATGTACGGCGATCAATCGGAACAATGGAATCCTGCCTCGACAGGAATTGATCGCTATCGATTTTTCATCAATGCATTTACCCGAATGCGATATTGTTATGTTGATGGGCAATTAAATTTAACCGAAAAAGGTGTTTTAGGCAGTCAGCCGAATGATTTGTATCCTTGGTTTTCTATGCCAGGGCGAACACCTATTCAACCGCGCATTATTTTTGGCCATTGGGCATCTTTGAATGGTGTGACGCATCAACCGAATATCGAAGCAATCGATACGGGTTGTTCCTGGGGACATACGCTTACCGCTTTACGATTAGAAGATAATAAACGATTTGCCGTTTGCGCTAAGCAACGCTATAGTTCCTTCGCGTAAACGTTAGGATTTTTCTTTCATGAGCATTCATCAATATCATTTCGACGTCATTATTGTCGGTGGCGGACATGCGGGTACTGAAGCGGCTTTAGCTTCGGCACGTGTCGGCGCCAAAACGCTATTGATAACCCATCGCAGTGAAACGATTGGCGAAATGTCATGTAACCCAGCGATTGGCGGAATTGGGAAAAGCCATTTAGTCAAAGAAATCGATGCATTGGGCGGCGTCATGGCGCATGCGGCCGATTTAGCCGGTATTCATTTTCGTGTGTTAAATGCGAGCAAAGGTCCGGCGGTTCGATCGACGCGCGCACAAACAGACCGCGTTCTCTATAAAAAAGCGATTCGTGCGGCCATTGAGCAACAACCCAATTTAAGCGTTTTTCAGGAAGCGGTCGATGAGTTAATTGTAGAAAATGGTCAAGCTCGCGGTGTTATCACCAAAACCGGATTAAGATTTTATAGTCAAGCAGTGGTATTGACGGTGGGGACTTTTTTGAATGGAAAAGTTCATGTAGGACTTCAAAACTATGCAGCCGGTAGAATCGGCGAAATGCCATCGATTCGCTTGGCGGATTATTTACGTCAATTGCCATTTCGTGTCGGACGACTCAAAACCGGGACGCCAGCAAGAATCGATGGTCGAACGATTGATTACAGCAAAATGCAAATTCAGCCAGGCGATAATCCCACACCCGTATTTTCTTTTTCGGGTAAAGTTGAAGAGCATCCCGAGCAGGTTTGTTGCCACATCACGCACACGCAAGAAAAAACCCATGACATTATTCGACAAGCGCTCGATCGTTCCCCGTTATTTCGTGGCGATATCGAAGGGATCGGTCCCCGATATTGCCCGTCAATTGAAGATAAAGTCGTTCGTTTTTCAGACAAATCAAGTCATCAGGTTTTTATTGAGCCAGAAGGGTTAAATACGTATGAAGTTTATCCGAACGGCATTTCAACCAGCTTGCCGTTTGATGTGCAGGTTGATTTTATTCATTCAATCGTTGGTTTGGAGCAAGCCTATATCACTCGGCCGGGCTATGCGATTGAATATGACTTTTTTGATCCGAGAGATTTAAAACGCTCGCTCGAAACAAAAGCGATGGCCGGTTTGTTTTTCGCCGGGCAAATCAATGGAACGACTGGCTATGAAGAAGCAGCGGCGCAAGGGTTAATTGCGGGACTTAATGCAGCCCGAGGCGTGTTTGGAAAAGAACCTTGGACGCCGCGTCGCGATGAAGCATATATCGGCGTGATGATTGACGATCTAATTACAAAAGGGACGAACGAGCCTTATCGCATGTTTACGAGTCGAGCCGAATATCGACTGACATTACGTGAGGATAATGCCGATTTGCGGTTAATGGAAAAAGGGTACGAGTTAGCGCTTATTGATAAAGCGCGTTTTCAGGCGCTGATGATAAAAAAAGACCTCATTCAGCAAGAACAACAGCGGCTAAATTGCACTTGGGTAAGACCTGAAACGCCAGAAGCAAAGGCATTAGAGCAAAAATTAAATCAACCCCTCGGGCGAGAATATTCTTTGATCAATTTATTAAAGCGTCCGGAATTAACTTATTTTGATCTGATGGAAATTGAAGGGTTGGGTCCTTCCATTGATGATTTGCAAGCAGCGGAGCAAATTGAAATTCAAGCCAAATATGCAGGGTATATTGATCGCCAGTTGATCGATATCGAACGCCATCAGCGATATGAAGAAACGCGCATTCCATCGACTATTCAATATACAGATATTCGTGGATTATCAACTGAAGTGTGTCAAAAATTAACTCAAATAAAACCTGAAACGATCGGTATTGCTTCTCGAATTTCGGGTATTACCCCTGTCTCTATTTCTTTGTTGCTTATTTATTTGAAAAAGCATTATCGGTTATAACTTCGAAGGGGGTAAAATTCTTCCCCGTTTTAGTTATCGAGGATTGAGAGGCGCTCATCGCTTTGTGATGATGATTTTAATGGGGCGCCTACGAAAGAAGTGCCTCTACGACGGAATTTAAATTCACACGATCATTATTTCGTGAGATGAATTCGTAAGGGCGATCATAAAGGTCGCCCTTTATGGGGCGGCGGGCATTTCATAAACAATTCATAGAGGAGATTCGTTATGCCAAAAATCGAATTAGATAATGCCTTTTTATATCCGATGCCGATGGTTATTGTGGGCGTTATGGTTGAAGGGAAACCAAATTTTTTAGCAGTGGGTTGGGTATCGAGAGTAAACGCCAATCCTCCGATGATCGCTGTGGCGCTAGGCCGCCATCATTACACCAATCAGGGGATTCTTAAAGAACGGGCGTTTTCCGTGAATATTCCAAATGAACCGCTGATGATCAAAACAGATTATTGTGGACTGATCTCTGGTTTTAAAGAAGACAAGTCGACATTGTTTGAGCCTTTTTACGGAGAATTAAAAAACGCGCCAATGATCAAAGAATGTCCATTATGTATGGAATGTGAAGTTGTAGAATCGATTGATCTACCGACCAACACATTATTTATAGGGACTATTAAAAAGGCGTATGCTGAAGAAGCTTGTTTAACCAACGGCAAGCCAGATATCAAAAAAGTGGCGCCCTTTATGCTGACAATGCCGGATAATAATTATTGGACGGTAGGGGAAAAATTAGGGAAAGCCTGGTGTGCTGGGCTTGAAAAAAATGGCAAATAAGGGATTCGTATGAAGTTGGAAGTTGTTCAGAGTTTATTGACGCAATATCTCGATCGAGGGTTGTATCCCTTGTCGTCGATCGATGCTTTATCGCGCTATCTTTGCCTTATACACAAATGGAACCAGACCTATAATTTAACCGCTATCACAGACCCCAAAAAAATGGTGATTTACCATTTGCTCGATAGTTTAGTGATCAACCCTTATGTTACCGGCAAGTCGATCATTGATGTGGGCAGTGGTGCTGGATTACCGGGGATTCCACTCGCGATTGTTTTCCCTGATAAGCGAGTTACGTTATTGGATAGCAATAGCAAAAAAACACGTTTTTTAAATCAAGTTAAATTAGAATTGAATTTAAAGCAGGTTGAAGTGGTGCATAGTCGTGCCGAAAGTTATCAGCCAGCTCTGTGTTTTGACCTCGTGGTAACGCGTGCTTTTTCATCGATTCATGCTATGCTGTGCGCAACAAAACAGCTGTGCTGTGAAGACGGAAAGTTTCTTGCGATGAAAGGCATTTATCCGGCTGAGGAGCTTTCAGCATTGCCGGACGGGTTTGTTGTTGAGGCGGTTCACCGATTGAACGTCCCTGATTTAGAGGCTGAAAGGCATTTGGTTTGTATCAAGAAAGGATGAAATCACTGTGGCGAAAATTATTGCAATTGCGAATCAAAAAGGGGGCGTCGGTAAGACGACGACAAGCGTTAATTTAGCCGCCTCATTGGCAGCGACTAAAAAGCGCGTTTTACTCATCGACATCGATCCACAAGGTAATGCGACGATGGGTAGTGGCATCAATAAAAACGACCTCGAAAAAACCCTGACGGAATTATTGGTCGACGAGACACCTCTCGATGAAATTAAAAAAACATCGTCGGCCGGATATGATTTAATCCCTGCCAATCACGATCTCACGTTTGCCGAAGTTCAGTTGTTGAAAGAATCTGATCGAGAAAAAAAATTGCAGATGCGGTTAGCGCCGATTATTGCTTCGTACGATTTTATCTTGATCGATTGTCCACCGTCGCTCAATGTTTTAACGTTGAACGCACTGGTTGCGGCACATTCGTTGTTAATTCCAATGCAATGCGAATATTATGCGCTCGAAGGATTATCTAGCTTAATCAATACGATGGATCAAGTGAAACAAACCATCAATCCACAATTAGCGATCGAAGGTATTTTGCGGACGATGTATGACGGGCGTAATCGACTCGCCGTCGAAGTATCCGAGCAATTGCTCAGCCATTTTGGGGATAAAGTATTTAGAACCGTCATCCCGCGCAACGTGCGACTGGCCGAAGCGCCGAGTTATGGTTTACCTGGGTTATTGTATGATTCAAAATCTCAAGGCGCGATTGCTTATTTAGCATTGGCCGGAGAAGTCTTGAGACGACAAGAGCAGCAGGAGGAAAAGATCGATGCGTAATTATTTAATTGCCCCGTCGATTTTATCGGCTGATTTTGCGCGATTAGGCGAAGAGGTCGAAAAAGTATTGCAAGCCGGCGCCGATTGGATTCATGTCGATGTGATGGATAACCATTACGTCCCGAATTTAACAATGGGGCCACTCGTTTGTAAAGCGTTGCGCAATTATGGGATCAAAGCACCGCTGGATGTGCATTTGATGATTGAACCGGTCGATGCCATTATTCCAGCGTTTGTCGAGGCCGGTGCTTCGATGATCACGTTTCATCCCGAAGCATCGAAACATGTTGATCGGACGATTGATCTGATTAAAAAGCTCGGTTGCCAGGTGGGGCTTGCGTTTAATCCCGCAACACGGCTTGATTATTTGGATTATACGTTATCGCAATTAGATTTAATTTTGCTCATGACGGTGAATCCCGGATTTGGTGGGCAGTCATTTATTCCAGGAATGATCGATAAAATTAAAAAAACGCGAGCATTGATCGATCAAAGTGGACGAGAAGTTTATTTAGCCATCGACGGCGGTGTTTCTGAAAAAAATATTGCGGACATTGCGAAAGCGGGCGCTAATGTGTTTGTGGCCGGATCGGCTATTTTTGGCCAGAAAGATTATGCGGAAACGATTCGTACTTTTCGGGAAAAATTAGCCGACCTTTGAATTGTAAAAATGAATCGTTTGTTTGTGAGGGCAGGCTGCGCGATAATTTTTGTTCTCCTGCGATTTGATCGCGAGATTCAGAAGACAGTATAGATGAGAGAATAATTATTTTTTTAATCCACTGTCAAGCAGCGGGATGACGAAAAAATCTACGGCGAAGAGGTTTTCTCATGCTGAAATCAAGATACAATATTTTTCTAGGGCCAGCCTACCTATTGCGCGGATATCAATTACTGTTTACAAAAGGGCTCAAGCGATATGTGATTATTCCTGTGCTCATCAACACATTAATTTTCACGCTTGCACTTTGGATCGGCTTTCACTGGATCGGACGCTTGAGCGAATTACTGCCGCATTCTCTACATTTTTTCAAAATCTTTTTCGATATGATCTATTTTTTAATGGTTAGTTTTTTATTTGTGTATGTATTCACGATAGCAACCAATTTAATGGGCGCGCCGTTTAATAGTTTTTTATCCGCGAAAGTCGAGCGCATGATTTCTATAGAGCATTTACCCACTGAGTCGAGAGGAATATTGCACGAAATAAAGCGCACAATAAAACGAGAAGGGCGAAAAGGCCTTTATTACTTACCGAGACTTTTGGGCGTTTTGATTTTATTTTTCATCCCGGGCGTGAATATGATTGCAGGTATTTTATGGTTTTTATTGAGCGCTTGGATTATGGCAATTGAGTACTTCGATTACCCGATGGATAACAAAAAAGAAAGCTTCGATGCGACGCGCGCATTTATTCGAAAAAACTTTATTGTTTGTTTTAGTTTTGGGATCACCGTTTCTGTTGCAGCGATGATCCCGATTGTTAACTTTATGGTCGTTCCTGCCGCCGTCATCGGCGCGACGTGTTTGTATAAACGAGTTGTTTCAAAAGCATCGGTTATTTGATTAACTTTAAAAACGATTCGCCTTCTTCAAAAAGAGGCAGATCGAAATATTCAGCGATCGTTTGCCCAATGTCGGCAAACGAATGACGTTTTCCGAGAGCGCATTTTTTAACACCAGGGCCAAAAATTAACACAGGAATATATTCTCGTGTGTGATCAGTTCCTTTGAACGTCGGATCGCAGCCGTGATCGGCTGTGATTATAGCCAAATCGCCGGGGCGTAGTAATTTTTCAAATTCAGGTAGCCGCGCATCGAAATCCTCGATTGCTTTCGCATAGCCAGCGACGTCTCGGCGATGACCGAATAGCATATCAAAATCGACAAAGTTACCAAAAGTGAGTGAATAATCGGGCGCGTGTTTTACGGCGTCTAGCATGATGTTAAACATTTCGGTGTTATCGTGTGAGACAACTTCCTGTGTAAATCCTTTATGTGCAAAAATATCCGGTATTTTCCCAACGCCAATAACCTGTCCACCTGCCTCAACTAATTTTTCAAGCACAGTGGGGCGGGGAGGAGGTACAGAATAATCTTTTCGATTACTCGTTCGTTTATAATGCCCTGTCATTCCGGCAAAAGGCCTGGCAATCACGCGACCGATATTATAAGGCTCAAGTAGCTTTCTTGCGATTTTGCAAATTTCATACAATCGTTCTAAGCCAAAAGCTTCTTCATGCGCGGCAATTTGGAAGACGCTATCGGCTGAGGTATAGATAATTGGCTTGCCTGTTTGAACGGATTCTTCGCCTAGCTCATCGATAATGGTGGTGCCAGACGCATGTTTATTACCTAAAATACCGGGAAGGTTGGCGGCTTTTATAAAAGCATCTGTTAGTTCTTTTGGAAAACTCGGACATTCAGGTGGGAAATACCCCCAATCAAAATGGATGGGTACACCGGTGATTTCCCAATGGCCGCTCGGCGTATCCTTGCCTTTGCTTAATTCAGCAGCAGAGCCATAAGCCCCATGCGTATGCGCATCGCGCGCAAGGCTTGGGATCCATTTTTGTTGGCATTCTTTGGCTGCATCATGTAAACCAAGGCTTAATAAATTCGGAATATTAAGATTGCCTTGTCGGAGAAATTCGACATTGGCTGTTCCTTGCGCACAAGCTTCGGCAATGTGCCCGAAGGTGTTGCTGCCGACATCCCCAAAACTTTCAGCATCAGGCAAAGCGCCAATCCCAAAAGAGTCCATCATCAAAATAAAAATTCTTCGCATGTTATTGTTTTCTCTCTGTAATTATTTTTCTGTAAAAAGACAAGCTTCGCCCAGTGCGAAATGCCTGCGACAAACGGCCACATAACGATCATTGCCACCGATTTCGATTTGCTTTCCTTGTGAGATGGCGTGTCCTTGTTCGTCGACGCGCAGGTTCATCGTAGCTTTTCGTCCACAATGACAAATCGTTTTGATTTCCACTAATTCTTCAGCCCAGGAGAGTAAATATTTACTTCCTTCAAATGGCTCGCCTAGAAAGTCGGTGCGTAACCCATACGCTAAAACAGGGCGATTTAATTCAATCGTTATTTTAGAGAGCTGTTCGACCTGAATTTTTTTCAAAAATTGTGCTTCATCGATCAAAACACAACGAATATTGGGTGTTTTTTCGATGGCTTTTGCAGCGTAATCAAAAAAATCAAAGAGATCATTAAAAGCAATCGCAGAGGCATTTAATCCGATACGTGAGTGGACGGTTCCTTTTTTAAAACGATTATCAATCTCAGGCGAAAACAGTAATGTATCCATACCCCGCTCATTATAATTGTAAGCAGATTGTAAAAGCGTTGTGCTTTTCCCGGCATTCATGGCGGAATAATAGAAATGTAATTTTGCCATCAAAAATCTCCTAAAATTAAAATAAACGTTTTTCCCGCGAGCGGAAAAGACGGCTGATAATGACTCCGAATAACAATCCAACAAAGAGCGTTAAAGCGCCCGCGGTGAACCAATATAATCGATAAGTGGAATTTGGCTGTAATAATTTTAATTGTGTTTGCAGGTCTTTAACTTGATCCTGAAGAGATGCTAGTTGTGCTTTATTATAAAGCATGACTTTATAATTAAATCGTAATTGTTGCAGCATGCCAGCAGCAGGATTAGGGGCGGGAGAATTGTTTTCCGTTATTTGAGCAGACGTTTGATTTTTTAGAATGTTATTTTCATCTACGCTTATAGAGGGTGCAGATGAAATAGAAGGCTTCCCCGAAAAGAATTTATCTCGCCACCCAGTTAATAAGCCCATTACTTTTGATGGCGTGGCGGTTAATGCGGCCGGGGCTGAGTCAGTTTGGGCCAATAGCGCGGATGAAAAAGCCGATAGCCCCACAAAAAATAGCGCCGTGATTAAAAAAGAGGTTTGTTTTTTCATAAGAAATTTCCTTTTTTGGGTTAACTGGTGATAACGAGAATGGCATGATCATACCGGAATTCTTTCAAATTGAGTGAATTTGCTGAAAGCGATTTTGCCACATATTGAATGGTTGTTTTGCTTGCGTTGGATTTTGGATTAGATAAAGTTAGTAAAGGTATTTCCGCATTTTGATTGATCTCACCATTTAATTGGCTGCCAAAAATGACGGCGTTTGGATTATTTTGTTGAGCGCCTTTATCGCCAAGAAACCAAGTGCCCATAAAATCTTGCGTGAGAAGAATGCCACTTGAATGAAAGGGCATCGTTGAAAAATAAGTCATGTAAGGGCTTACACCGTAGAGCGTTAGCACATAATATCCAGGGCGCTCTGCGCTCTGAGAAAGCACCGCTGTATCAGCTTGTTGTAGAAAAGTGGTGTTATTTTTTGGGATGGGCGGCGTGTTTGCATTGTCATCGGCGAGAACATTTGATGAAAATACGCATAAAAACAGAATCGAACCTAAAAGAAATGAGGCGTATTTTTTCATAAATCATGCTCGTTAATAATAATCTCCAGAAGATATTAAAAAAATGGGCGATGAAATGCTAGTTTTTTCTAAAAAGAATCAGGTTAGCTAAGTGCGCCAAGATGGAATTTTGTAATTGGATTTGACTTAAATGCGTAAAGGCTTGTTGATGAAGAGAAATAACCTCATTTTTTGCGGCTTGCAATCCGATGAGAGAAGGGATGGTTTTTTTATCCAATTTTTCGTCTATTTTTGTGTCTTTGCCTAAAGAACTGGTCTCGCTTTCAATATCTAAAATATCGTCTTGAATTTGAAAAGCTAAACCTAAGCAATCAGCAAAATCAGAGAGATGAGTAAAAATTCTCTTTGATTGACAGCCGGATGCAATAACAGCCATTTGAACGCTTGCTTTGATTAAATCGCCGGTTTTAGCTTGGTACAAGTGTCTTACGAAATCAAGGGAAGGGGTTTTGCTTTGTTGCATATCGCACACTTGCCCTAAGGCCATACCTTGATAGCCAGAAGCCTTGGCAAGAAGCGCAATCATTTTTAATCGTTGTTGTGCGTTTAATGAAGAAGGCGCTTCGGCTAGTATTTCAAAAGCTAATGTTTGTAAAGCGTCACCCGCTAAAACAGCCATCGCTTCACCAAATTGTTTGTGACAAGTAGGTTTTCCTCTTCTTAGATCAGCATTGTCCATACAAGGAAGATCATCGTGAATGAGCGAAAAAGTGTGAAGACATTCGATGGCCATTGCCGGAATATCGAGTGTATTAATTTTTGCGCGTAGCGCTTTGCCCGTTGCATAAATCAAAAGAGGGCGAAGTCTTTTCCCACCAGCAAATAAGCTATAAAGCATCGCTTGTTGTAAGGAGTCAATGCCGAAAAATGATGGAGGGATGTACCGCGAAAGTTTTTCCTCAATTCTTATTTGATTTTTTCGAACGAAAGATTCTGTATTATTCAAGCAGATTTTCTCCAGCATCATCTGAGCGGATAGTATTGCTTTTTTGGCTCAATTTTTGGATTTTTTGTTCAGCAGAGGAGAGCTCATTTTGACAAGCACGAATTAAAGAAACCCCCTCCTCAAAACACTTTAGTGCATCAGTTAAAGCGAGCTTTTCTGTTTCTAGTTGATGAATGAGTTGTTCTAGTTTTTGAATGGAGTCTTCCAGTGAATTTTTTTTTACTTTAGTGGACATTAAATCACCCGTTATTTGTTAGAGGGAGATGTTACCTAGTAAGATCTTTTTTTAGAATATATTTTTCAGGAAGAAAGTAGTTGACAGGGATTAGAAGTTGTATAGAATCGGCGGTCTTTCGTAGATAGAGACGAGGG
>C687J13896_1000980_pt1 | contig 16962 bp, 32 predicted proteins | sample RifGroE2_FD_13896 | JGI IMG/M metagenome (IMG submission 13896)
GCTATAATATCGTGTTCTGTTGCGTATTTCAGTTTCATTTTAATTTCTCCGATTAATCCAAGAAACATTCTTTATCCCACATGCGGTAAACTTCTGATTTTAACTGAGCTAACTTAACCAATTCTAAATTTTGTTTAGCGATAATAAGAAGTTCATCTATCGCACCACATTCTATTTTTTCAATGATTAATTCCGGATCTAAAGACGGTGCTGGACATTGAGAACAGTCGTCGAGGTATCTGCCTAAGAAATATTCATTTGCTTTAAGCAATGCTTTGATATTATCGTTTTCAGGATATGCCTTTAATACGGCTGTTCTAAATTCATCTGAATATATTAGAGGTTCTTTTTTAGTTCTAAACATTTTAATTTCTCCTATTATATTCTCTTATCAATCTGCCTACATCCGTGATCTGTCGTTTTAGCTCCCTGCATCTTATAGGGTCTCGCTCATTACCCAACTTCTCAAGGAGTTTATCTTTCCTATCAATAAGATACTGTTTTCTAAGAGGGATTTCAAGGCAGTGCATTCTAATTTCTCCCTGCAAAGAAAGCTCTCCCGCTTGCTAACATCTCAAACCATGCTCTTGAATCTGCGAAATGTTTCATATCTCTTGATGTGGCTTGCCTATAATTCCCGGTTGAGTATTCAAGATCTTCCGGGAGAAGTGGACGTTTTGAAAATTCTTCAATGTAGAGGTTTCCTGATTTTATGAGTGACCACATTATTCTGATGCTTCTGCTCATATGACCACCATCCCGAGGTACACCTCTGATTTTGAGAATCTTAAGCAGGAAGGCAATTCAGGGCTGAATAGTGTATCATACATGATAGAACAATGATCACACGAGAGTTCAGTGCAGGAGCCTACAGGGAGTATTAGAGAGGCTATTACAGGGAGTTCTATTCTCACGCTCTCACCTTCAACGAAATACTTACTCTATACTCTTTTGCTTTTTCCATTTTGAAGCAGTCCCACCCATACGCAGGGAATAACAGCATATCGCACATTGTAGCACATTCTCTACATGAGAGACTAACGCACTCGTCCAATGTTTGAGGCTGTTTGAAGCTTCTTGCTGCTGGAATCATGCTCTCACCTTCGTTTTGCATCTCCCTGTTCTCTGTGTGAGGAACATTAGTCTGATTTGATGAATAGGGAAGGTGATTTTTTGTTTTTTGGAGGGCATTTAAACCACCTTCTTAAAGAACCCTGCATAATAATACCCCACGTAAAGCCCGTTTTTGTAAACAGGGTATTCGGATGGGGTGATATAATACCAGTCGCCTCCATCACAGACATGGCACTGCTCCGAATGTGTGATCCTTCCTGTTTTTATATTGAACATCCCACCGAGTGGTAATGCTTCGCCTGGATCTCCGCGCTCCACTGCATCTATGATACTCTGTACGCCCTTGTTTCTGTCGTACATTTTTAAAACACCCTAACCCTCAGTTTCTTTTTTATATCGCTTGCCCGAAATCGCTTTTCAGCGAGGCGACGACCTACAAGATTAGTAGGGATCATGCTTCAATCCCCACGTTTTCTTCAAAAGGTAATGTACAAATCGGGACAAAACGAGCCAGATACTCAGTATTATACTCCCGGTTAAAATCTTCAACTGTTCTGAGTACAGGTGATTTCCCCGGCCATGTGATTTTTACAAGCCCGGGGAGAAATTCAAATTCTACTCCTTCTGCTTCATGTTTGCGGATTCCTTTTAAGAACCACTGTTCGAATGAGAGTGGTGTGTAAGTAGGCTTTCTTCCATGTCTTGCATATTCAGAGCGTTTCTGAACTGCTTTGATTCTTGCGAGTTCTCTTGTGTACATTCTTCGTTTGCTCCGTTCTTTTGTGAGGATTACGTTTTTGTATAATACTACTACGCACTTATTGTATATAAACTTTGTTAACAACGTTCACACAATAAACTATATATATGTTGTTAACTAATTACTACCCATGGCAAAGCCGACTAAACAGAAAGATGTCACCACACAAAGGTTATCCCAGAGCAATGTCGATAAGATAAAAAAGCATGGGAAACCGAAGTACGAAGAGTCATTTAACGATGCGCTCACGCGGGTTTTAGAGGAATACGAAGCTCAGAAGGTAGAGATTAAGAGATTAAGAGATGAATTGAAAGAGGAAAAAGAATGATGGACAAAAATACTATGATAGACAATGATGTCTATGAATACATCAAAAACAATAGCGGAAACGTTAGCAGTCCTGATGTAGTGAATCATTTTGATATGCTGTGTGATATTACATTATTCTCAATTGAGAGACTTATCGAAGCCGAAAAAGTTGAGAAAAGAGGGATGTGGACTCAAACTAAATTGTATGCGTTATAAATTATACAAAAAAGAACGGAGCTATTAACATGTGGATGGAATCACTCATAGAAGAAGCTTTAGAATGGTACGGACAAGATAAAAAGAAGAATCTTTCTGATGAAGAGGCGGTTTGAGTGTTGCGCGCTTATTTTGTCCAAGAATTCAACGAGCCGGACGGTCACGCCGTGATAGCTGAAAACGCGCGCGAAGCTAAGCAGATCGCGTATGCATCAGGAGATTTCTACTGTGAATGGATAGAGATGCGCGTTAAGTGGATGAGAAACGCGAACATCGACGGACTTGAAAAAGGGATTGTAAGAGACTGCCTAGATGCGCTCAGGCGTGAGATCTACGCGTTTATCGAGGCGGGTCACTATCCATGTGATGTATGCGGATGCCAAGGGGAGCTACACGGGTTTAAGGGGAAAGCGCTTTGTACAAAATGTTATGACGAGGCGGTTTGATATGCCCGCAGAACAAGACGATTTTTGGTTAATTCGTCCTCTGATATGTGATTTTTTAATAGAGGAAGGAAAAAAATGTAAAATTGAGGAAAATAAATCAAAGATATGTGGGATTAGTACATGTCCATTTGAGAGGGCGATGTAACATGGAACTCTCCTCAGAAACAATCTCTCAGGAGCTTGCAATCTATGAATCTAAACTCTGTTCTGCGGAGATCTACAGAGGCACGCCAGAGGGCATTCTCCACGCTAAAGAAGCGAGTGTTATGCGTGGGTGTCTCCTTCGATTAGGATTGATCAGCGAGGCTCAGAATTCAGCTATATGGAAGAATGCAAAGAGTAGAGCAGGGAAGACGGGGAGGAATTATAAATGAATCTCTCTGAACTTGCAACCAAAGTTGAAGAACTCGAAGTAATTCGCGGTTTCTCACACGAAACAATCCAGGATAAAATGGATGCGTTCGATGAGGAAATATATGAATTTTATGAAGCAGTGGAAGGAAGAGGAAACGTAGCAGAAGAGGGCGCGGATGTTATCAATACTGTTATTATGATTTTCAAGAGATACGGGATTGATCCAGAGAAAGCACTCAATGATAAAATAGAGAAAGATAAGCGGAGGGTGTAATATGCCAGCATTTGATTCCGAAACCGGACTATTCAACTATTTCAGGCAGAAAGCAAGTGAAATGAACTGCAAACAGTGTTTTGATAAGAAGCAGGACGAACTTCATGCAATGAATATAGAAGGTGCGAACGGCGTTCCGAATTGTTTGTGCAAAATAGATACACCGTGTCCATGTGAAGACGTTGAAGATGATCTATTGATAAATGGGATTTGTTACTGTGAGATTTTTGAGAGTGTGGAAAAATGAAAGTTTGGAAGTGTTTCCAAGAATCCTGTATTACGCCGTGTTTGCTTCCCTGGCATCCTGACCATGATACACCTGATGGCTGTCGCTGGGGTGGGGTGGCTGATTTTAAAGCGGTAGAATTTGAACCCGTTGACCTCTTGAAACTCTTTGGACCATCCGGAGAATACTCTGATTTTGTTAGGATATGTAGGATACCAGGAAGGGCGGTTTGTACAAGTGGACATAATGGAGATTGTACGGCTTGTTTAGGAAATGAGAAAGTGAAATTGCCTGAATGATTTTTTTTTAAAAAAAGAACGGAGCAATAAAAATGTCATTAGAGATCACAGAAACCGAGCGAGAACGATTTTTAATCCATCTGCAAAAACGTTCACGGGTACAGTCAATGCCTGAAAAAGAGCAGGAAATAATTAGACTGTCTAATGAAAACGTGAGCCTGAAAGAGATACGCAGTGCTGTAAAGAGTAACAACGGGTATGTTACTCAAGTGCGGGCAAGGGCAAGAAGGCAGGGGTTATTATGACTCTCTCGATTGTCAAAACTTATTCCTCGGATAATATAGATGTTCTCAATGAGAAGTTGTGGAGAGATATCTATTATGACGGGAATCCTCTTGTATTTGGCAGTGAGGACGAGCCTAAAACCGCCAGAGAGGTTTTTGCAGTTGTTCAGTTATATGGTAAGGCTCTTGATGATTTGTACGAAGGGAAGCTTCCTAAAGGATGGAAGTTTGGCGAGGCTGCTAATAAGATTTATATTGAGATGCTGAAGAATCCCGATAAGGGCGAACAACCTTATACATACGGGGAAAGATTGCACAATTATCCTGTAATTGATTTTGAATCGGTAGACCAGACTGTTACTTTAACAAATGCATTATTTGATGCAATAGAGCATAACATTCAAACAAATAGGTTAGTTGGGGTAATATGGAATCCGGTGGATTTAATGCTAAAAGACCCACCGTGTTTTAACTGGTTTCAGCTTCGAACTTCGGAAGGAAATAAAGTGTCTCTCCGTGTCCTGTTCAGATCTCATGACTATGGGAACGCTAATTTTGCTAATTTTGGGGCTATAATCAGATGTTTTGTGGATGAAGTTATAGAGCCTGCCGGTGGAGTCCTCGAAGAATTAATTTGTGTGAGTGCTTCAGCACATTTGTATGATAATGATTCAGATATGATAGAAGCGGTTGTCGGAAACATCCCGGAGCACATCAGGAGGCTCTTAAAATGATTCCTGCTCCTGATTTTGGAGTCCTCCACTACGAAGGATTAAAAGAAGTAGGCGGCGAAGAATTTATAAAATGTGATAGATGCGGGGAATGGAAATGGTGCAAACTGTATAAAGAGCAGTTTTTAGAGGGGCTGCAAGGATATGTTAGGAGAGTTTGTAAGAGTTGTCTGGAGGTTGAGTAATGAGCAATAAAAAAGAGGGTGATGATTTTGAAAATGAGTTTCGTGTCCTTGCAGGTAATTACGGATTTTGGGCGCATCGGATGAACGTAAATAAAAATGGACAGCCGGCAGATATCATCCTGTGTAAAAATAATATTCCGGTTTTGGTGGATTGTAAAGACTGCGAAAATAAAGTTTTTAAGTTATCAAGGATCGAAGATAATCAAGAATATGCAATGACAAAATGGATTCAGCTAGGGAATAAATGCGCTTTGTTTGCCCTAAAAATAAATAATGAAATTTGGGTAATATCATTTCCGATGCTAATGAAACTAAAACAGTTGGGGTACAAACAGTTAAATTATACTCAGATAAACGAAGTCGGGTACACTTTTGAAAAGTGGGCAGGTGATTTTTGTGCATGTCACTCTCAGTAATGAAATTATAATAACTGACCCTACAACTGATGTAATTAAATTCTGTGGGGATAATCTAGTTATTTCTAACCCGGATTATTATAAAAAAATGAGGTTGGGTCTTTGGATCGGAAAAACACCCGCTCAACTTTACCTATTCAGGAAAAACGGAAATAAAATATACCTGCCTGCCGGATGCATGAATGAACTGTTAAAAATCATACCGGATACTCAGATAAATTATGATTTAGCTGATAATCCCATCATAGAGTATGATTGTAACGTCCCTCTTTATGAGTATCAAAAGACGGCAATGAAATCTATGCTTACTACAAATTATGGGATTCTACAGGCTCCTTGTGGCTCAGGAAAGACGCAGGTAGGAATTAGTATGGCTGCAAGTTTGCAAAGAAAAACGCTTTGGTTAACACATACTACAGACCTGCTTAATCAGTCAAAAAAAAGAGCATCGGATTACATAAAAGATAAATCACTGATCGGGACAATAACAGCCGGAAAAGTCGATATCTCAGAGGGTATCACGTTTGCAACAGTTCAGACACTTTCTAAATTAGATCTTACTCAGTATAAGTATGTATGGGATGTTGTGATCGTAGATGAGTGTCACAGATGCGCAGGTACTCCAACAAGTTTAATGATGTTTTCTAAAGTTGTTAACCGTCTCGCTGCAAAGTGGAAATATGGATTATCCGCGACAGTTCACAGAGGCGACGGGCTGATAAAAAGTACATTTGCGCTTTTAGGAGATGTTGCTTATGTGGTCCCTGAAGAAGCGGTGGCAGATAAAACAATTGAGGTAACTGTTCAGGAAATTAAAACCGGAGTTAAAATATCAGATTGTTGCCTGGATACAGACGGGACGCTGGATTACATGGAATTAGTCAATTATCTTACTATGAATGAGGAAAGAACAAAACTCATAGCCTCTAAGATAGCTGAGAATCGAGATAATAGCAATCTCATTATGTCTGACAGGATTCAGCATTTAAGGACTATATTAGATGCTCTCGTTTTAGAGGGTGTTCGGGCATCAGAAATTAGGATGATTACCGGGACAATGACCTCAAAAAAAGAGAAAGAGTACAGACAGCAGGCAATAGAAGATATGAAAACAGGGAAAGCTAGGTTTTTATTTGCAAGTTATAACCTAGCTAAAGAAGGACTTGATATCCCGAATTTAAACCGGTTGTATTTAGCATTGCCTAAGAAAGATTTTGCTGTAGTTACGCAGTCCATAGGGAGGATATGCAGGACAGCAGAGGGTAAAGACTCCACTGTCTGTTATGATTTTGTGGATGATATAGGATTCTGTACAGGTGCGTGGAAGAAAAGAAAAACCATCTATAAGAAAAAGGGATGTGAGATTATAGAGGGAGTTGAGGCAGTGGCGAAGGGTTCAACACCGATACAGAAAGGGCTTTTTTGTTTTTGAGGTTTTAGCATGACAGAAGAACAAAAATTTAACGAGTTGATAAAACTCAAAAAACAAACATTAGAAAAATTAAGCACGACCACTGATAAACTTAAAACAATCGAATCCGAAATTGAAACTCTCAAAACTAAAATATCTCAAATAGATACTGAAATAGGAATCATGAGAGGCGTTGATATGAGCGATGATCTCATAAATGAAACGCATACAAAAGGGATGAGGGCATACTATTGTAATGGATCTATATGCATAGTAAAGCATTGCGATAAAGGGAGGGAGATATCATACATTGCACTTGGCTATCAGGATGATATGTGTATTGGGCCTGGATATGAGTCAGTACCTGGAAGAAAACATCCAACTATAATTTATTATGCTGACGGTGATAGCTACGTGGTAAAAAATACCGACGTAAGTATTAAAAGAGGATGCGATGAAGGGTAAAAACCACGAAAGAGCCGGTAAAATCCTCCTCTTTTTTTCTTCTATTTTTTTAGCCGTCAATCACACTCTTTATGATGTTTTTGTATGGGCTGCATTTGTATTTTTATTTACTTATTATTTTACACCTGATCTAGATACTAATTCAAGATCAAGGAAGAGATTAGGCTTCCTCGGTTGGATCATAGACAAACTCTTTAATCATCGCGGATGGCTGCACAGTTATTTGTTATGGGCGGTTCTTTTTGTGCCTCTGTATGTGATTTTCGGATGGGGCTCTTTGGGCGGATTGATGGCTGTTTATTTGCATCTTGTGTGTGACGGGGTTAGTCCGATTTAATTTTTTTGTTTTAAGTTTATCAGTTAATTATTTATACTATGTGTCCTAATGTAGTATATACTTAGAGTTAAAGAGGTTTTAAAAATGAAACAAGTAACGTTTGAAGGGTTTGAACCTAGGAAGAAAGCAGGGTTGGCTAACTGTTTACAGGAAATTATATCTGAAGCTTCAAAACTTTCTCTTGAAGAAAAAGTAAACTTCCTGAATGAAGCGCGGGCACTTTTACATGAAATAAGCCCTTTCGTATCTGAACCAGTAGACTATGTAAAATGGGTTAAATTTGAAGAAGTCACAGCAAATGATTATAACCCTAACTCGGTGGCCCCTCCTGAAATGGAACTTCTGAGAGTTTCAATCGATGAAGATGGGTATACACAGCCTATAGTCTCATGGAAACACGATGGAACATATGAGGTAGTCGATGGGTTTCACAGGCATCGGGTGGGTAAAGAGTGTTCTGATATTAGAGAACGTGTGAAAGGATATCTCCCTCTTGTAGGGATCAATGAGGATAGAGAAGACAAGGGGGACCGAATGGCAGCAACGATAAGACATAACCGGGCAAGAGGTAAACATAAGATTGATGCTATGTCTGATATCGTTATCGAATTGAAAAAGAGGAACTGGTCTGATTCAAAGATTGCAAAAAAGCTAGGTATGGAACCAGATGAAGTCCTGAGACTCTCTCAAATAGGGGGACTTGCAGAACTCTTTGCAGATCGGGAATTTAGTACAGCTTGGGAATTAGAGGATAATTGTGAATACGAGGAAACGATAAATGAAGAGGATTTATCACCAATACAATGAATGGGAAGAGTTCCATGCTGGGATGTGGAGAGATGTGTCAAGAGAACAAGATGAAAAATACTACTTTGAAGCTATTGAATTCACAGGCGATCATGAACTTTATGGAAACTGGATGTTAAAAGTTATAGATGCCTGGCCTAACTCATGTGAACACAATTTATCAGACATTCACATTAACCGTCAAGCATGGATTGGGCACGCGGCTTGTTGTTTAGCGATTGGATGTCCAGAACACATCACGAGAAGAGCATGGCACGTTTTAAGTAAAGATCAACAGGATAAAGCGAATAAGAAGGCAGATGAAGCAATAAAAGCATGGGAGACGAAACAATATGAAAAAATATCTCGATCAAGATGTTTTTACCGAAACACGATCCAGAGTGTCTTGGGCGTTTGACAAATTCAATAAGATCTATATTTCATTCTCCGGGGGAAAAGATAGTACAGTACTAACTCATATAGTACTCGAAGAAGCTAAGAAAAGGAACCGGAAAGTGGGATTAATGTTTATCGACTGGGAATGCCAATTTAATCTCACTATCCAGCATATATCTGATATCTTTGAACTATATAAAGATAACATTGAACCATATTGGATATCAATCCCTATCAAGACATGGAATGGATGTTCTCAGTATGAACCCGAATGGACCTGCTGGGAAGAAGGAAAAGAAGAAATTTGGGTAAGGCAGAAATCTGAAATGTCTATTAAAGATGGATCAATTTTTCCATTTTATTATAATGATATTTCTTTTGAAGAGTTTACACCAAAGTTTTCAGAGTGGTATTCCGAAGGTGAAATGTGTTGTAATTTTGTAGGGATACGGACACAGGAGTCTCTAAACAGGTTTAGAGCGGTAGCAAAAAATAAAGAGTTCTGTTTTGAGGATAAGATGTTTACAACTTCGACTGATGATAATAATAAATGTTGGAGCGTTTACCCAATTTATGATTGGAAGACCGAGGATGTATGGACTTATTATTCAAAGTTTAAGAAGCCTTACAATACACTTTATGACAGAATGTATAGAGCCGGACTTTCAATACATCAAATGAGGATAGATGAGCCGTTTGGAGATACTCAGAGAAAAGGATTATGGTTATATCAAGTAATTGAGCCTGAGACATGGAGAAGAATGGTTCTCAGAGTGGCAGGGGCTAATACCGGAGCTTTATATTCTAAAGAAATGGGGAATATCTTAGGTAACAATAAGGTAACTCTTCCGGAGGGGTACACATGGCAAAGTTTTGCAAAAATGCTTCTTGATACGATGCCTAATAAAACATCTGAACACTACAAAAACAAGATTATGGTATATATCCACTGGTATTCTACGAGAGGATATCCCGAAGGAATACCAGACGAAGCAGATTATAAATTAGAATCATTGGGTAAAGCTCCGAGTTGGAGGAAGATTGTAAAAACGCTTTTGAAAAATGATTACTGGTGCAAGGGGTTAGGGTTCTCTCCCACAAAAACAAGTGCATATTCAAATTATCTAAAAATGATGGAAAAACGAAAAGAGAAATGGGGAATTGAGATATGAAACAAGCAACTCTTCAAGCTTTTGGGAAACCTCCACTCCCAAGGGGTTACTCAACCTCTCACATTTTAACAAAAAGAAAATGCGGATATAAATTCTTACTCGCCTATATATACAAAGCAAAAGGAAAAAAAACTGAATCTCTAACAAAAGGATCGGACGTACACGAAGACATCTCAAAAGGTAATTTTCAATCGGATGATCCAGAAAAACAGAAACTCTTAACTGTCGCTCAGGAATTCCTATCTGAGATGCCCGATAACCCAATATTTGAAACTGATTATTCAGATAAAAATAATCCCGGTACATACAAGGGGTATATCATGGATCAACCGTTTTTAGGCACGTTTGACGTTCACTGGTTAGAGGGGATCGGAGTAGATTGGAAAAGTGGATCTTTTCACGAAGAATATAAAAATGATTACGAGATCCAGGCTTATATCCTTAATGAATTATTCAAACAGAAACACGGATATCCATTGAAAAAGTTTGTATTTGTGTTTTTGAAAGATGGTTTTCGATATGAAGCGGAATGTATCACAAGTGAAAAAGCAAGCAAGAGAAAAGAGAACATGATCAGGAACGCGCTTGACAGTATAAAAAGATTAGAATTTGAGAAAAGAATTTCATTTTCGTGCCAGTGGTGCGAGTATCAAGGGATGTGTATGTAATGCCAGAACCAGATCAGAAAACCTGCTGGAATTGTGGGAAAGAAACTGAATATTACGTGTATCATACTGAAACCGGAGAATATAGAACGTGTGAAGAATGTGAGGAGGAGCTTAACAGATGAAAATGCCTGCTGAAAAATCACAGTCCGGGAGATGGGGAAGCGAACAAAAGAAAGTGTGTCCTGAGTGCGGGCTGTATATGTATAAACAATCTTCTCGAAAAATGATTGACGGGAAGAACGGATGGATACCTACTTCGTGGTTATGTAGAAAATGCGGACACATGGAGATTTACGAGGAAGGGTTTGAGGCCGTGAGATTGGATTGATTCTTTTTTTGTTTTTAGTAGTTAATTATTTATATGATACGTTCTAATGTAGTATATAGAAGCAAAATAAAAGGTTGAACACAAAGAGGTTGAGCAAAGATGGAAACAATTGATAATCTTCTAGATGTTTGGAACATAGACAAAGCAAATCCAGAATATGAAATGTATGTAAAGAGAGCGGAAGAAATAGTTAAAGAAAAAAACAGACCTGAAAACGTGGCCAAAATAAGAAAGCAATCCGCGAAGAACGAAAACAAATACAGAAGACCGAAGGTAAGAAGATAATACGAGGTGTTTTTAAATGTATATCCCTTCAAGATGTGGTCCATACTCCACAATCAATTTAATAGAATGTTCAAAGTGTGGAAGATTCATGCCGTGTCATATCATCAATGGGAAAGCGGTTTGCATAGAATGTGAAGGATTGATAAAATGACTAAGATGTTTGGAGATTTTCCACATTGCGGCAGGTGATTTAAATGCCCTTAATAGATTCTAAATCATGGAAAGACGGGCGGGCTACCCATCAAGTGAATATTTATCAGGGATTCACTGATCTCAGGTATTTTGTTCAGTATACAATTTATCAAAACGGAGGAAGTCAGGGAATTTTGAATACACCTTACAAAAGTATTGCGGGAGCGAGGAAAACTTTTGAGAATGTTTTAGTTTCCGAATGAGTTGGACACGGTGATTGAAAATAGAACGGAGCGATTTGAATGCAAGAACTACTACAAATAAACCCAAAAATAAAAAATATGCTGATCCATAATCAGACTCTTATAGAGAATCTGTCTACATGTAAGAACTTAAACAACCCGAAAGCTCAAAGAACACATGAAATATATTTGAATCTCCAAGCGAATCTTAAGAAGATGTTGCCTGGATGTCAGATACCAGCTTTTAATCCTGCAAAACGTGCTAAGGTTAAATGTGGGGTATGTGAAATCTGCGGGTTTCCAGTCAGTGAATTGTTACAAGAACATCATGTAGTGCCCCGGTCACGCGGTGGAAGTAATCGAGCGAGTAACAAGATTCAATTATGTCCGACTTGTCATTATACGTTACATAGATGCGCTGTGAAGGGCATAAGCAGTGCCGTTAGGGATTATTATTCTGATTTTTATGAGACTTTTGAAGGGTATGTTAGGATGATTCAGTCATCTTAACTACTTCTTCGTACAATTCTATAGCCTCCTGAATCCTTTCCAATACCTCTTTTCTCGTTTTTCCTTGAGTATGGCAGCCGGGGAATTCTTTTACGGTGGCTATGTAGATGTTATCTTCGTCTTGTTCGATTGAGATTGTATATGGCATGTATGAGGGTATGTTTGGGATGGGTTATTATTTTTACTTTTATATTTTTCTTTTTTGATAGTCAGGAAGTTTTATATACGAATACATCCATTATTTAATAAATTAATTAAACCATTGGAGATATCATATGGGACGCAAACCAGATAAAAACCCTATTAAATTCTCAACGATTAGCGCGAAGGAAGAGACCGTTAAGAAAGCCGGGATAATTGCAGCATGTGAGGATCAGAAAATCTATGAGATCGTTGAAAACGCACTAAAGAGCACATATCCAAAGTATTTTTGCATTGAAGCATAATTAAAAATAAAAAATAGAACGGAGCAAAACCATGATAGAGGATTCCATCCAAAAATCAAAATCAAAAACTATTCAAAGATCGATACAAGTGCCCGCCGATATTTGGGACGCTTCAAAATGTATCCCAGGTGGAAGAACTAAATTTATAATCGAATCCCTCGCAAGTGCCATTAATGCATATAAAACAGAGTTGCCAAAACTGCGCATGGAAGTAGAAGAATTAAACATACAGATATGCAGTATGGAAGCTCTAAGATCTGCAAAATTATCTCGAATAGCGGACCTTGAAGCGGAAGCCGAAAACGACTTAAAAGAAGCCGTAATGCATCAACAGAATATTGAACAGGCGATTATTGAAACGTCTAGACTTTTAAAGAATTTCCGCAGGAATATAACAAAATCGCATTTTTTAAGATTAGAGGAGTTGTCAGGTACTCCTGCCTGTGATATTGAAGTATTTATCAAAGAGATGAAATACCGACCTACCGAGGAGCAGATTAGAGAATTTTTTCTTAGGTGATCGGTCATGATCTACGATGTGATAGTAGACCGATTAAAAACGTTTTTCGGCAAAGATACGCACCACAATAAGAACGTATCCTCAAGAGAGATAGATTCTTTTTCTTATTGGGATGCCCTGTTATCAATTAGTGCTGACTATCCAGAAGAAAAGGATCTTAATGTAGAATACCGGCACATAGAATCTTTTGATAGAGATCTTGCCAATGAATTGTTAGTCAATCCGAATGAATGGTTAAATGCTGCTACGGCTGCAATCTCTGAAATGGATTTTCCCCTTACTGATCTTCCAGATATTACGGTTAGAGTTCTTGGGTTGCCTTCGACTCATGACGTGCCTATCTCGAAGCTTAGGAACATACACCTTGAAAAATTTATTTCAATACGATGTGTGATTTCAAAAGCTACCGAAGTAAGACCGGCATACGAGAAGGTTGCATATGAATGTTTGAGATGTGGGCATGTAACTGTAGTAACACAATCAAAGGATTCTGATTATTTAGATGAGCCGTTCGCGGGGTGCGAGAACGACACATGCGGGAAGAAGGGACCATTCAAAAGAAAGGATGAAGAAAGTGTTACATTCAACCATCAGTACTTAAAAATTCAAGAACCACTTGAGAATTTAAGAGGCAGACAGCCTGAATTTTTATACGTGTCTTGTGCGGACGGACTCGCAGGTATAAGGAAACCCGGGGAAAAAGTAATAATAACCGGGATTTTGAAAAGCCGTATAAAAGTAAAGAAGGAAGGGAAGACTAAGTTTTTAGATTTCCTGTTTGTTGCAAACTCCATAAAGCTTTCAGACAAAGATTATGAGAATCTAGAAATAACTTCAAAAGACGAAGAGAAGATAAAGGAACTTTCTAAAAGGAAGGACATTAGAACAGTTATCGTTTCCTCGATTGCGCCTTCTATATTTGGAAATGAAAATATAAAGGAAGGAATAGCACTTCAACTGTTTTCAGGAAATGGAAAGACGATGACAGATGGGACCCATAAAAGAGGTGACATTCATATCTTAATGGTTGGGGACCCTGGCGTTGCAAAAAGCCAGTTCTTAAAATATGTTGCTAATTTTGCACCGAGAGCTATTCAGGTATCCGGCAGGTCAACGAGCGCGGCAGGGCTTACAGGCGCGGCAGTGCATGACGACTTTGACGGGAAATGGGCTATAGAAGCCGGAGCTTTAACGATGGCTGGTGATGGTGGAATATGCTGTGTAGACGAAATGGATAAGATGAATGAAAAGGACAGAGGCTCAATGCATGACGCATTAGAGCAGCAGTTTGTAAACGTCGCGAAAGCCGGTGTGTTTGCTCAATTGCCTACGAGTTGTTCTTTATTGGGAGCAGCTAACCCGAAATACGGCAGATATGACAAATATGAAGGGATTGCTTCTCAGTTTAATCTAGGTGATGCTCTCCTGTCAAGAATGGACTTGCTCTATGTAATTCATGATACTCCAAATCAGAAGACAGACGAGCGGCTCGCGTGGCATGTTCTCAATGATGACTTTGAAAACAAGGAGCTTATTGATTTAGAATTGTTAAGAAAGTACATTGCATATTCTAAAACTCATTGTTTCCCAAAGATGACGGACGAAGCAAAAGCATGCTTAGTTGATTTTTTTGTAAATACGAGGGAAACAGCAGGAGGAGTAAAAGACACTATCCCTGTAACGGTGAGGGCACTTGAAGCCGCGAAGCGGTTAGCTGTTGCAAATGCCAAACTGAGATTGTCAGATGTAGTAGATAAAAAAGATGCTGCCGACGCGGTAGATCTGTTATTGAAGAATTTGCATGAAGTAGGCATTGATCCCGATACCGGGAAATTGGATTCTTCGATACTTGAGAGCGATACAAGCGGGAGCCAGCGGGAAAAAATACGAAAACTGAAAGATATCATAGACAGGCTTTGCAAACAGAACATGACATCAAATGTTGCTAAACTTGAAGACATTGAATTAGAATGTGAAAAAGAGAAAATGGCAGAACCAATTCATTTGATTTCAAAAATGAAGAGCAGAGGGGATTTATTAGCGGTTACTCAGACGAGTTTTAGAAACGTTTACAAATAATATACGAGGGAGAAAAATGCAACAGCGTACACGGTTTATGATATTAAAAAGAGATAATTTTAGGTGTCAGTACTGCGGGAAAACAGGAGCAGATACGGTTTTAGAAGTTGATCACATCACGCCGGTTTCAAAGGGAGGAACGGACGACTTTGAAAACTTGATAACTGCTTGCAAGGAATGTAACCGGGGGAAATATAACATTGAAATACTCCCACCGGTTGAAACAACGTCATTGTATGAATCCATTGAAAATACGATATATAAAGAAATATGCGACATTGGATCTAAATACCTTAATAATATTTCAAAAATCAAGGCACTCGAAGCAGATTTATTAAATTTATACTTAGAAAATAAAACAATAGAATATAGAGAACGTGAGTTAGAGCTCGCAGTTATGCAAAATAAAAGAGATAACTGGACGAGAAGGCATATTGACCCGATAGAAGACTATTGTAATATGTCACTCGATGACGTTAAAGCTAGTATATCAGTAGCAATTATAAAACAAGAAAAAGAAAACTTGAAAACCCCTATAAAATCAAATGCAGTCTTATTGATGGACCTGGATTCTGGAACATTGGTACATTCTAAATATTGAAAAGGGTGTGTTTCCACTGCAAAAATCGATATATCTCTCTTTATTTCTAATAAGATATACGAATACGTTCTCGTATTTTATTATAGAGAATATTAGAGGGATATCGTTTTTTTAGTAAATATTGAATAAAATACGATATCGTATTTTTTTAGATATAAATAATTAGGAATGCCTAAAAATTGAACGGAGCAAAAAGAATGAACAATTCTAACCAAATGAAATTAGATCAATCACCTAAAGAATACCAAATCCCAACAAGAAAACCACGTTACATCCCTGCCTTTGTAATAGTCTGTAATGCAGCCGGACCACTCAAGGAGGTTGAATTATGAAATCTGGTATAGCAGGTTTCCAGATGTCCTATCCTTCCCTGGATCACTATGTCATTCCCACGGGGCAATGTCCTCTATCTCCATGTATGTCTGAATATTGGAGAAAACAACCGGTTAGGCAGGGTTTAACGCGAGATGAAATTGATTTCGAGGAAAAACCGGAGGAATCAGATGATTAACTCACTCATTAACTTTTTAAAAGCCCTCCAAAAAGCACTCTCCATAATAATCTTCCATCCAAAAAGATGTGAAAACTGTCAAAAATGGAAAACTAATAAATGCTCTAAACATTTCTATCTCAAAGTTTCACCGATTGATAAATGCTCTGAATGGCTCAATAGAAGCCACTGAGAAGCCATAGAATCAATCTTTAGATGAAAATAGTGTAAATGTATTAGAGAATACTTTTTTTGTGTTAGGAGGGCTTAGAATTGTAGTTTATATACAGGTATACCAAATAGTAAAGTATATATACATGGTATACCATATAGTATTATTGTAAGAGGTAAAATGCCTCAAGATAAAAAGATAGGTGAAAAAGATGGTAACTCAAGAAATTATAAGGGCAATGAAAGAAGCCGGTGTAAAGCCTGCTTGCTCCGGCGAACATATAATCGAACGCGGAGCAGTCGAAAAACTACTTGTAGGGGCTACAATCAGTTCTTCGAGGAAGAGTTTTCATTATAAATACACGTCAAACGTTGAAACATATTTCACCGAAGGCGTGAAGTGGGTTCC
>C687J13896_1000991_pt1 | contig 16831 bp, 10 predicted proteins | sample RifGroE2_FD_13896 | JGI IMG/M metagenome (IMG submission 13896)
TAGCTGGTCTACAACTCAACAATTTACCATGACAGGAATACCAAACAATCCAACATCACTTCTAACAGAAGGTGCTACTAATCCAACAGGAGTAACAGATATAACCCCTGAGTTTAGTGCAATATATTCTGACCCTAATGCAGATAACGGTACCTCCTATGAAATAGAGGTCAATACTCACAATACATTTACAGGAACTGTAATGTGGGATACTGCGCAAACTGCCACTGGACCAATAACAAATAACACTCGATCATCTGATTTTTCATATGCAGGTACTGCACTTACAAGGGATGGTACTACATATTACTGGAGAATTAGGTTCTGGGATATAGATGGAGTAAGTGGATGGTCTTCAACTGCTCAATTTACAATGGCTACAAACACAGCTCCTAATGCACCTTCTTCTCCTCTTACAGAAACCGCAACAAATCCAGATAATGTGGTTGATATAACACCAGAATTTAGTGCTATCTTCTCTGACTCAAATGCAATAGATGTTGCACCTTACTATGAAATAGAGGTTAATACAAATGATACTTTTACAGGTACAGTAATGTGGGATTCAAACAAAACTAGTATAACCCCAATCACAAACGGAGCAAGATCCTCTGATATACCTTATGCAGGAACCGCACTAACCTTCAATGGGACAATATATTACTGGAGAATTAGGTTCTGGGATGATACAGATGCGGTAAGTAACTGGTCAACAACTGCACAGTTTAAAATGTCAGGGGCACCAAATGCTCCAACCTCTCTACTAACAGAAGGAGAAGCTATACCTACTTGGGTAACCGACTATACTCCAGAATTTAGTGCAATATATTCTGATACGAATACTGGAGATACAGCTGTGTACTATGAAGTAGATGTAAACACAAATAATACCTTCACAGGAACTGTAATGTGGGCTTCTGCAAAAACTGCAATAGCGGCAATAGCGAATGGAGCAAGATCTACAGATATTACATATGCTGGAAGTACCCTAACTAAAAATGGAGCAACATATTACTGGAGAATTAGATTCTGGGATGCCGCTGATAATGTAAGTGATTGGTCATCTACATCACAATTCACAATGGCTGATAATTTGGCACCAAATGCCCCAACATTAATGTATACAGAAGGAGTAAATAATCCATCAGGAGTAACAGACTTAACACCAGAGTTTAGTGCAGTATTCTCAGATACGGATGTCGACGATATTGGAGCATATTACTCTATTGATGTTAACACAGCATCTGATTTTACTGGAACAATACTGTGGTCTTCGGGAACAACAGCACTTTCACCAACAGTAGCCAATGGAGCAAGATCAACAGACATATCATATGCAGGAAGTGCATTAACAAGGAATGGAACAACATATTACTGGAGAATTAAGTTTGGAGATGGAAGTGGTGCAATGAGTCCTTGGTCAGCAACAAGACAGTTTACAATGGCAACTAATGACACACCTAATGCACCTTCTGCTCTATACACAGAAGGAACTACCGATCCAATAAAGGTATTAGATCTAACACCAGAGTTTAGTGCCATTTTCTCAGATCCAAATGGCTCTGATACAGGAGTATATTACGAAATACATGTAAATACCGCTCCAGATTTCTCTGGAACAGTAATGTGGGCATCTACACAAACAGCAATATCCGCAATCANAAATGGGGCGAGATCAACAGATATATCATATGCAGGAAGTGTATTAACTAACAACGGAGCACTTTACTATTGGAGAATACGTTTCTGGGACGATGGAGGAGGAGTAAGTAGTTGGTCTACAACTGCTCAATTTAGAATGCCTGGTGCACCAAATGCTCCTACAAACCAAACAGTTGATGGAATATCAAACCCTGTTGAAATACTATCAACAACTCCAACATTTGCAGCTACTCACACTGACAACAACGGAGATAGTGCAACACATTATGAAGTAGAAGTTAACAGTAATTCTCTTTTTACAGGAACTGTAATGTGGGATACTGGTCAACAAATAATGACATCAACACCAAATAATCAAACAATACCAGGAATCGTATATGCAGGGACAGCACTAACAGGAACCTCAAGTACTATCTACTACTGGAGAATTAGACTTTGGGATTCTGACGGAAATGTAGGTACTTGGTCAACCATAGGAAGCTTTGTAGATTACATTGAAACAAATGAATGGGTAAGAATGGAAGGATTAAAACTGGAAGGATTGTCAATAAACTAGTAGAATACATCCCATGAGTTTAAAATTCGATTCATCTAAAAAATTAAGAAAAGAAAAAACCAAGCATAAAGTAGAAAGCTGGGAAGACTACGAGCAAAGAGAACAAGTCTTTCTTAAAGAAAGATTAGCAAGTAAAGAACCTACAATATCTGCCGTTGTAAGAGTAACAGGTGGAAAAGCAAAAAACTTTCAAATAGAGATACCCAGAAATACTAGACCACTAACAGATAGAATGAAAGTTAGAATCTTTGACTTACTTAGAGAAGACATTGCAAAGAAATCAATACTTGATCTATATGCAGGAGCAGGATCATTTGGATTAGAAGCACTCTCTAGAGGAGCAAAAGAAGTAACCTTTGTAGATGCCTCTAAACAAGCTGATTTAATAATAAAGAAGAATATTGCTCATACAGGATATTTACCAGAAGCAGAAGTTATTAAATCAAAAGTAGAAGAATTCTTACAAAAAAATATCACAGAAGATAAGACATATGACATTATCTTCATGGATCCCCCATACAAGCTATACAACACTAAAAGAGTGTTTAAAATGCAAGAAACAATTAATCAAGCATCTCTTTTACTTCCAGGGGTTAAAACTCCTAAAAAGAGAGTATTTAAAGGATGTTTAATTATTAAACATCCAAGAAGATATCCAATAGATACTCTTGTTTTAGAACATATTACAAGAATTGAAACATATGAATTTGGATTAAACTCAATATCTTTCTTCATAGTAAAGCAATAGATTGCATATTTAATAGAAAAGCTTTAAAATACTACCAATGTACAAAGTATTTGGCATTAATAAAACAAAACTAACAAAAGTTGTTTACACAACATGTTTTTAATGTTGAAATTTTCTTTCACAGAATTTTCCCTATATATTTTTTAATTATGTATTGCTATGAATAAACAACAAGAAAGTAATTTAGAAAAAATGAGACATTCAGCATCGCATGTCTTAGCATCTGCTGTACTCAAGCTATATCCTGATACTAAATTAGGTATTGGGCCAGCAATCGATAATGGCTTTTACTATGATTTTGAATTCACAGAACCAATAGAGGAAACTGATTTAAAGCAAATAGAGGAAGAGATGAGAAAGATAATAAAAAGGAAATTACCAATGACTCAAACCTTTATGAAAAGAAAAGAAGCTATAAAATATCTTAAACAAATTGGACAAGACTATAAATTAGAATTACTTGAGGATATTCCAGATGAAGAATTAAGCTTCTATGTGACAGGTGACAATGAATTTGTAGACCTATGTAGAGGACCACACGTAAATGATACTGGGGATATCGGTCCAATCAAACTTATCAAAACTGCAGGAGCATATTGGAGGGGAGATGAAACAAAGAAAATGTTAACTAGGATATATGGAACTGCATTTGAAACAAAGGAAGAACTTAAAGATCATCTTCAGAAATTAGACGACGCAGAAAGATTTAATCATAGAAAGCTTGGTAAACAATTAAAGCTTTTTGCCATTATCCAAGAGATAGGACAGGGATTACCAGTAGCAATTAAAGCTTTTTGCCATTATCCAAGAGATAGGACAAGGATTACCAGTATGGTTACCAAGAGGATATACCATTAGAAGAATACTAGAGAACTACATGTTAGATTTGGAAAGGAAACATGGATATCAACATATATTAACTCCAAATATATATAAAGGAGAGTTATTCGCTAAATCAGGTCACCTCGACTTCTATAAAGACGCTATGTATCCTCCAATAAAAATAGATGATGAAGATTACTACCTTAAACCAATGAATTGTCCAGGAGGAATGATGGTATATAAATTAGAGTCAAGAAGCTATAGGGATCTTCCACTAAAATTAGGAGAACTTGGTACGGTATATAGATTTGAGAAATCAGGTGAGTTACAAGGATTACAAAGAGTAAGAGGTTTTACTCAAAATGATGCACATCTTTTCTGTACACCAGAACAATTAGAAGATGTCATTATTGAAACTATGGATTTAATGGATATCTTTTACAAAGATGTGGGTTTTACTAAATACAAATTTAGACTCTCACTTTCTGATAGAGAAAGAAATCCAAACAAGTATGCAGGAGATATTGCAAAATGGGAATTAGCAGAAGATACCCTTAGAAAGATATTAGTAGATAGAGGTGTAGAGTTTGAAGAAATGCCAGGAGATGCTGCCTTCTATGGACCAAAAATTGATGTACAAGCAGTAAACATCTTTGGTAAAGAAGACTCAGTATCTACCATCCAATTAGATTTCAATTTCCCAGAAAAATTCGATATAACATATATAGACTCTAAGGGAAAAGAGAAACAACCATTCGTAATACACAGAGCATTAATAGGATCATTTGAAAGATTCTTTGCATTCTTAATAGAGCATCATGGTGGTGATTTCCCCCTATGGTTAGCTCCTGATCAAGTAGAGATAATTACAATATCAGAAAAGCATATGGACTATGCAAAAAACATATTAACTTCTTTTGAGAATAGTAATATCAGAGCAAGTATAGATGATAGAAGTAAGAGTATGCAATCGAAGATTAGAGATGCAGAAAAACTTAAAATTCCATATCTAGTAATCATTGGAGATAAAGAAATAGAAACAGATACTGTATCTGTAAGATCAAGATTACATAAAGAGATTGGATTGATGAAAAAGCAGGAATTTATCGATTTCCTTGAGAAAGAGATACGTTCTAAAGGTAAAAATTAATTTAAATATTTTTTAAATAATAAATGGAGTTTAATAACCAACAAAGAGAGAAGAAAGATTATGGTACAAGAATAAACCAATGGATAAGAGAGCCAGAAGTACTAGTAATAGATGAAAAAGGAGAGAATTTAGGTGCAATGAGCACAGAAAAGGCAATAACGTTAGCAAAGGAAGCTGGTTTAGACTTAGTAGAGGTTGGTCCTACTGTAAAACCTCCTGTTTGTAGAATAATGGATTTCTCTAAATACCTATATGAACAGAAAAAGAAATTAAGAAAAAACAAAGCTTCTAAAGCAAAAGATCTTAAAGAATTTAGATTCAGCCCAGTAATTGATACAGGAGATTTTAATACAAGGGTAAGAAGAGCTATAGAGTTTTTAGAAAAAGGTCATCCTGTGAAGATAACTGCAACTAAAAAGGGAAGACAACCATATGATAAAATGAAGGCAGTATTTGATCAAATATTGACTAATTTTACTGAATATAGTAGTATCGAACCCGAGCCAAAAAGCGAAGGGAATCGAATATCAATCACATTTAAGAAAAATGGCACGACAAAAAACAAACAAAACAGCAGTCAAGAGAATAAAGCTATCCAACCCGAAGGGGAACAGGAAGGCCAAAATGATGTACAAACAGAGTCATCAGGGTCATCTCAAGACGAAAAGATCAACTAGATCTAAAAGAAGACAGAGTGATGATGCAATAGCATCTACTGCTATTCAAAAAAACATTAAAAGAATTGTTGTAAATTTAAAGTAACTAACAATGAGAGTCAAAGGTGGTACAGTAAGAAAAAGAAGACATAACAAGGTAATTGCAACTACAAAAGGTTACCGAATGACCAAGAGTAAGCTATATAAAGTAGCACATGAAGCTATGATGCATGCTGGTCAATATGCATATAATGATAGACAGAAAAGACAAGGACAAATAAGAAGAGTATGGATACAAAAGATAAATGCAGCATGTAAAAACAACGGAATACAATATAAGACATTAATCAGCGGACTTAAAACAAAAAACATAGAATTAAATAGGAAGGTTCTCGCAGATATGGCAGTAAATAATCCAGAAGTATTTTCATTTGTAGTAAAATCTCTTTAGAGTCCAAATTTTGATATTTAAAGGACTCGAAAGAGTCCTTCTTTTTTACCCTTTATTTACTCTCTAAAATAAAATATTGTATACTTCAACATAAAATCATACACTTGGAATATGTTAAAAGATTTTAGTCAAATACTAAAAGAAATAGATGATGACATACATACACTTTCTCAAGTAGAACTTAAGCAGAAATATCTTTCTAAAAGTGGTGTAATATCCAAAATGTTTAAAGAATTAAAAGAAGTACCTGATAAAGAAAAATCTGAATACGGTTTGAAGATTAATCAAATAAAAACATTAATAGAAGATAATATTAAGAACAGAGTAGAGGAGAAGCTAGAGGATAAACCACTCTTCAAAATTGATCCAACTGCACCATTTGATATAAACAGTAAAAAGGATAAAAAACCACATATACTGGACCTTAGAGGTTCATCTCATCCATTAATGCAAGAACTAGAAAAGATATTAGATATATTCCAAAGAATGGGTTTTAACATATTAGAAAGTAGACAATTAGATGATGATTTTCATATGTTTGAGAGTTTAAATTTTCCTAAAGGACACCCCGCTAGGGATATGTATGATACATTTTGGACAGATGATAACTTTGTACTACCAGCACACACATCAACAATGCAAAATAGGGCACTAAGAAAATTTGGACCACCTCCAATACGAGTAGTATTACCTGGGAGATGTTTCAGAAACGAAGCGACTGATGCAAGCCATGAACATACTTTTTATCAAATAGAGGGTATATATGTAGATAAAGATATCTCCTTTGCAAATATGTTAGCCACTATTAAATCCTACTTAGAAGAGTATTTAGAGAAAGAATTGGAAATTAGAGTTCAACCAGCATACTTTCCATTTACCGAACCAGATGCTGAATTTGTAATTAGTTGTCCATTCTGTAACAAATCCGGCTGTAGTACATGTCATTACTCTGGGTGGATAGAATTAATGGGGTGTGGAATGATACATCCTAATGTCCTCAATTCGGGAGGAATAGATTCACAAATATACTCTGGTTTTGCATGGGGTGTAGGTTTAGATAGGTTAACTGCAATTAAAAGAGGAATAACAGATATAAGGAAACTTAGAGATGGAGATATTAATTTCTTGAGACAATTCTAATATGAAATTACCCATTAATAGTCTAAAAGAATATACAAAAGCTAAACTAAATATAGAGAATATATTACATATTCTTTCAAGTAAAATAGGAGAAGTAGAAGGAGTCACAAATCTTTCAGAGATGTATGATGGTATATATGTTGCGAAGATATTAAGTAAAAAAGATCATCCTAATGCTGATAAGTTGGCAATATATAAAGTAGCAGTTGGTAAAGAAGAGATTCAAGTTGTTGCAGGGGATAAAACTCTTAAAGAGGGAGATAGGGTTGCATATATTAAACCTGGATATATCGTTCCATCTACATATAAAACATCGGACGAATTTAAGATAAAGGCTGTAAGTATGAGAGGTGTTCTCTCAAAGGGAATGCTCTGTTCCGAAAAAGAATTAAACATTGGACAGAATCATACCAACGTATTAGTTCTTCCAAGTGATGCACCAGTAGGTAAACCATTTTCTAAATATTACCAATTAGATGATACAGTCATTGATATTGAGAACAAGGCATTAACAAATAGGGGAGATCTTTTTGGAATAATAGGGCTTGCAAGAGAAATAGCTGGAGCACAAAATATTCCTTTCGAAAGTCCACAGTGGTACAAAGAGAATAGGTCTGATATTAAACCTGAAGGAAATATCCTACCAATTGAAATTAACAATGAATCACAAACTCTTTGTCCAAGGTATATGATTGCTGTTTTAGATAATGTACAAGTTAAGGAATCACCAGTATGGTTAAAATCAATATTAATAAGATCTGGTATTAAACCAATTAATAATATAGTAGATATTACTAATTACCTCTCTGTACTCACTGCACAGCCTCTACACGCCTTTGACTATGACAAACTAGTAAGTAATGATCCTAATGGTAAATCAAAGGCTCAGATAACCGTAAGACTCGCTAGAGATGGTGAAAGAATACATACACTAGATAACAAGATTGTAGAATTAAATAGTAATCATCTAGTTATAGCAGATAGTACAAATCCAATAGCAATTGCTGGTGTAATGGGAGGAATGGATACTGAAGTTGATGAAAATACTAAAAGGATAATAATTGAAAGTGCTAGTTTTAATAGATTTAGTATTAGAAAAACCTCTATGGACTTAGGTATATTTACGGAGGCTGTAACAAGATATACAAGAGGACAACACCCACAGTTATGCTTACCGATATTACTTAAAGCAATATCTCTAGCTCAAGAGCTATCGAATGGAGTACTTGCAAGTAATATTGTGGATTCATACCCAGAACCATCACTTACAAAGGGTATCTCATTAAGTATTTCTAGATTGAATATTCTTTTAGGAACAGATATATCAAAAGAAGATGTAATATCCATTCTAAAGAATATTGAATACACAATATCTGAAGAAAAAGTGGAAGGAGATTACATAACTGTAGTACCTCCTGTATTTAGAACAGATATATTAATCCCAGAAGATATATATGAAGATATTGGAAGAATATATGGATATGAAAATATACATCCTACACTTCCACTTAGAGATATTACTCCTCCGAAGAAGAATAGAGAAATAGAGCTTAAGAAAAAGATACGAAGCATACTTAGTAACTCTGGATGCAATGAAGTAGATACATACAATTTCACAAGTATAAATGCTATTAGGAAAAGTAATCAAGATCCAAATGTAGCATATCACATTAAAAATGCCCTATCTCCAGAATTAGAATTAATGAGAACATCTCTTTTACCTTCCCTGTTTGATAAAGCACAGAGTAATTTAAATAGAAATATTCAAACTCTTTGTATGTATGAATTTAATATTCCTCATATAAAGGGATATGTAGATAATTTTAATCTTCCAAAAGAGGATTGGCACTTATCATTACTCTTTAGTTCAAAAGAGGCATTAATAGATGGGAACCCATACTATGAAGTAAAAAGGTATTTTGAAAAGATAGTTAACACTCTTGGAATTAAACCCTTTGAATATGAATTAATATTTGATAGTTCTGAGGTTGATTTACCAATTTGGGTAAAAAACATATTACCATTATTCTCAACTACAGGGGCTGCATTAATACAGTATTTTAAGAATGGGAATAAAATCATAATAGGTGTAATAGGGGATATAGATAGTAGGGTAAAGAATAACTTTAAACTCCCTCGATATACAGCAGGCTTTGAAATTAATCTAGAAGAATTAAAGAGATGTGATACATTAGATAACAGAAAGATTCATAATTCTAAATACCCACCTATTACTCAAGATCTATGTTTTACTGTAAATAGAGATTTTAAATACAAAGATTTAGAAACAATAATATTAGATCAAGTTAATGCCAGAAACAGGATAGCCACACTAGAATGTTTAGATATATATCAAAAGGATAGTGATGTTAAGAACATGACTGTAAGACTTTCTATTGAACACATGGAAAAGACCTTAACAGATTCTGAATATGAAAAGCTTAGAGAAAAGATATTTAAAAAGGTATTAGTACTTAAGAATTAATCCTTTATAGTTCTATAGCTTCTGGTAGAACTTCAAATGTAACAGAACTACTTCCACTCTTCCCTTTGTTATCCTTTAGAGTAACCGTTACTGTATGATTACCAACAGAAGTTGTGGTCAATGGGTATGATACTGAGAATTTGTTATCAACAACTGTTGCCCCTGGTATTGTATTACCATCTATCATTACTATAAATTCAGATACATTTTCTAAATATCTTACATCTCCATTAATTTGTAGCTTATCACTTTTTTTTAGCTTACTACCACTTGATGGAGAAGTTATCTCAATTATTGGAGAATTATCAGGACCCAAAGGTAATGGACACACCCCTGTCTCTGGGCGAACAAATATGTATGCTCCACCTGTACTCTCTGTCATATAATTTGCATAAGCATCCCTTTGAAGTGCATTCTCTATCTTAAAAGTCATAAGGGTTTTCACATCTACCAAATCATATTTCTGTGCTTGTGCTAAGTTACTAGGAATTAACCCATTTGATCTACACACAAAAATTTTTTCTCTATTATCAACCTGAGGTGCATGTCCCGCCATATACACTGTAGCTTCTTTCTCACATTCAACACCCTCTGCAGGGACACCTCCTGTATCTCTACAAACTGATGTAGAAAGAATACCAGATGGTCTAGTAAACAACTCAACCTTATACCTATCAGCTAACCTGTTTGTGATTGCATGAGCAATTGGAAGTGGTAGCGATACCCCCCATGCTCCCGGAGTAACTGTATTATCATTATTTCCTGCCCATACACCAACCACTAAGTTCTTGTGATACATAACTGTTGTTAAATCTTTTGGACCATCTGTAGTACCTGTTTTAAGACAAACATTTGAACCCTTTACTCTTGTATATGACCCACCAATCCTATCTCCGTGTCCTCCTAAATCACAAAGGATATAGTTAAGCAAATATATCTCCTTCTCATCTATTACAGCCTTACCCTGAGGTTCTGTATACTCTTCAAGGATATTCCCTTTAGAATCTTCTACTTTAAGTATTGATACAGTATCATTTTTAACACCTTCATTAGCAAATACTCCAAATGCAGCTGTATGTTCTATTAATTTCATCTCTCCAGCTCCAAGTGCTAGAGCCAATCCATAGTCTCCTTTATTTCGAAGTGTAGTAATACCTAATTTCTCAGTAGTTTGGAGGAACGAATCAATACCCACCAATTGCAAGGTATATGCAGAAGGTAAGTTTCTAGATCTCCCCAAATTCTTTCTTGCCGTTCCAACACCCTCGAAAACATTGTCCCAGTCCATCGGTTTGTAATTACCAAACGACATTCTAATATCAGGAGCCAAAGTCCATGGACCATATCCTTTTCCAAATGCTGTTAGATATACATATGGCTTAGCAGAAGAACCTACTTGTCTATTACTTGTTGTTACATTAACATTCCCATCTACCTTCGGATCATCAACATTCCAGTAATCTATAGAGCCAACCATAGCAAGCACTTGACCTGTATTAGGATCCATTACTATTACAGCTCCATTGTTTACTTTGTATGGTAATCCATTCTTAGCAATACCTTTTTTTAATTCGTCTTCTGCAATCTCTTGTATTGAGTAATCTAATGTTGTTGTCACTTTAAGTCCACCTCTCTCTACACGATCAACACCATATTTCTCTTCTAGAAGTTGTTTTATGTAGAAGACAAAGTGAGGAGCTTTAATATCTGTTCTAGTAGATTTATATACTAGTTCCTCTTTTTTAGCAGCCTCTATTTCCTCCTCTGTAACACCAGTTAAATCTTTGTGTTTTAACATCTGATCTAAAACAAATTCCTGTCTCGTTTTTGCTAGTTCAGGTTTTGTACCAAAAAGTGGAGAATAAGTACCAGGACTTTGGATAAGACCTGATATTAATGCACTCTCAGCTAATGTAAGTTCACTTACATCTTTCCCAAAGTATGCATTTGCTGCAGCTTGGAAACCATAATTTACACCACCAAGAGGTATTTCATTCATATACATCTGTAATATCTCATCCTTAGTAAAGGTCTGTTCAACTTGCATTGTAATGAGAATTTCTTTAATTTTTCTTGTATATGTTTGTTGATATATCTCATCTCCCAAAACATCATAAAGGATTGTATTCTTTACTAATTGCTGTGTAACTGTACTTGCACCTCTTACTATAGAACCACTTCTAAGATTTTGTATTGCAGACATTACTATTCCAGCATAATCTAATCCCTTATGTTGATAAAATTCTATATCCTCAGCTGCTAACAATGCCCATTTAGTATGTTCTGGTATTTCCTCTATTGGAACGAATTCTCTATTCTGATCACCATATACTGTATAAAGTAGGAGTCCTGTTTTATCAAATATCTGAGTACTTTGATCAGAAGTTCTTTCTACCAACTCATCTGGTGATGGAAGAGAATTTTGAAGACTTTTTAGATAGATACCTCCAGCTATTAAAGCAAGACAACCTAAGAAGAAACCAATACCAAAAATTAGATATAAGATTTTTCTTAATTTCGTATTGTTAAATCTTTTACTAATGATACCACCATTCCTTTTATTACCATTTACATAACTTCTTTTAACATTCTTACTGTTGTACTTCCTTAATCTACTAAAGCTGTTTAGTGAAGTAGGCATACTTCTTTTAAATCTTTTACTTTTTGATGACTTTGACATGGACATACTGTACTTCATTTAGAGGCATATTATATCTAATTGAACTCTCCTAAATATATATTATTTACTACTAATATTCAACCAGAGGTTGTTAGTGATATAATTGGAGCATGAAAAAAGAAAATCTATCAAAACTACCGTATAAAGGAACAGATGATATGTATCCAAAAGATGTTTTTGAAAAGAAATACATCTTTAAAATCTGGTCCAAGGTAGCAAAGAATTTTGGTTATGAGGAGTATGATGCTCCCTTAATTGAAGATGCAATCCTTTACAAAGTAAAATCTGGTGAAGAATTAGCAAATACACAACTATACAACTTTGTTGATAAAGGTGGTAGAGAAATTGCACTTAGACCTGAAATGACTCCATCATTAGCTAGAATGATTGCAGCACAAAGAAACAATCTCTTACTTCCAATTAGATGGTTTAATATTGGTAGATTCTATAGATATGAGAAACCCCAAAAAGGCAGAAGAAGAGAATTCTTCCAACTAAATATAGATCTTTTAGGTGTTTCAACAATTGATGCAGAAATAGAGATTATTCAGTATGTAATGAAAGTAATGGATGAGTTTAAAGCTCCTAAGAATACCTATGAATTAAGGATAAACAATAGGTATTTAATAGAATATCTTTTTGATGAGATATTAAAATTAGATACAGAATTAAGACCTAAGATTGCAAGAGCATTGGATAACTATCTTAAGATGGAAATAAATGATTTTAATGGATATCTTAAAGAGTTAGGATTAAATGATAATCAAATTAAAGATATCTTAGAATATATTAATTGGGAAATTGAAGATTTAAAAAAGATAGAAGATAGGAGTAGGGGAGCAAAAGAATTAATACAGCTATTTAATAAATTAAAAGAGCTATCAATTACTAATATTAAATTCGCTCCATATATTGTAAGAGGAATACAGTATTACACTGGTACTGTAGTTGAGATGTACGACATTGGAAGTAGTGAGAATAGTAGGGCACTTTTTGGTGGCGGAAGATATGATGACCTTTTAGAGATATTTGGAGAAGCTAAACTACCTGCATTTGGATTAGGATGGGGAGAAACTACAACTTTAGACTACTTAAAAACATACAACCTATTACCCTCATTTAAGAGTAATACAAAGGTATATGTTACCCTTATGAATGAATCTCTCCTTAAAGACATGAACTCACTCAGTACATACCTTCGTGAGAATGGAATTAATACTGAGATGCAATTAACAGCTACAAAATTAAAGAACCAACTTAAATATGCTAACAGCAAAGGTTTCCCTTGGGTAATAATAGTTGGAGAAGATGAATTAAGTAAGGGTGTAATACAATTAAAAGATATGAGTAATGGCGAATCTTTCTTAATTAAGAAGGAAGATGTCATACAAAAACTTTCTTAAGGTCCATATAATGCTGGCAGTAATATTTCATTAGGAATCAAATAGAGCAGGTTGAGTTACTAATTGAAAATAGCCACACGCTTTCTAAACTCCCTACATTACAGACTACCGATATTCAAGAAAATAAACAGATAGATGTTCTCTTTTTTAATGGTTTACATTTTATATCGTGTAAAAGAGAGTTGTATGTTAAGAATATTAAAATACGTTTAACACCGTTCGAGAATATTTTTGTTTCATACATGCTTGAGAATGATGGTGAATGTAATCTTATATCTTTTCATAATTTTCTTCTTAATTTAACAAATAGAAAAACAAAAAGAAGAAGTCTTGTCGTGTATATAGGAAGATTAAGAAAAAAGATTATATATGCAACTGGGTACAATATAATAAAGAGTAGATATAAATTTGGTTACTATATTGATTGTATCTAAACCTTTTTCTTCCATTCAGAAATCTTTGTTAACGCTTCCATAGGAGTAAGGTTATCTAAATCTAGGTTTTGAATATCCCTTTCTATCTCAGAATCCTTGGCCATAAAGAGAGGATATTGGTATGTACTTTTAATATTCTCTTCCTCTTTACTTTCTAATATTCCACTCTCTCTTACCTTATTTTCTTTTGAAAACATTTGTTCTTGTTCAAAACTTTCTAATATCTCATTAGCTCTCTTTATTAATTTCTCTGGTAATCCAGCCATCTTAGCAACATATATACCATAGCTTCTATCTGTACCTCCTTCTACAATTTTTCTTAAAAATATTACAGTACCTTCCTCTAGATCTTCTTCAACTAACACATTGTAGTTCTTTACCCTGTTAGGTATCTTTTCAGACAGTTTAAGTAGTTCATGATAATGGGTAGCAAATAGGGTTCTTGATTTTAAATCATTTACTAAAAATTCTGCTAACGCCCAAGCAATACTTACACCATCATATGTACTAGTTCCTCTTCCAACTTCATCTAATACAATTAGGCTGTACTTGGTAGCATTGTTAACTATATTTGCAGCTTCATCCATTTCAACCATAAAGGTACTTCTACCACGAGATAGGTCATCTGAAGCTCCAACTCTTGTAAATATCCTATCTACTAAAGATAGTTCCATACTCTTAGCTGGAACAAAACATCCTATTTGTGCAAGTAAAACAATAGTGGCTACTTGTCTAATATATGTCGATTTTCCAGACATGTTTGGACCAGTAAGAATAGCCATAGAGGATTGTTCAAAATCAAGATATGTATCATTTGAAATAAACTCATCATTATTAATACTTTCAACAATTGGATGACGACCTCCAGTAATCTTTATTAATCCCTTCATATTTCCCATCTCATATATATTTGGCTTTACATAATCTTTTTCTTGGGCTAAATATGCAAAACCTGAAAGTATATCTAATTTAGCTATACTATTTCCTAACTCTTGTAATTGATTAATATATGGTATTAATGATTCTCTAAATTCAACAAATAGCTTATACTCTAACTCGTCTAATCTTTCCTGTGCAGTTAAAATTACACTCTCTTTCTGTTTTAATTCCTCTGTAATATATCTCTCTCCATTTACTAGTGTTTGTTTACGAATATATCTTTCAGGAACTTTATCTTTTTGAGCATTTGTAACCTCTATGTAATATCCAAATACTTTGTTAAACCCTATCTTAAGAGAATTAATATTAGTACTTCTCTTTTCACTTTCTTCAAATTCCTTTATCCAACTCTTACTATCTCCTGATAGCTCTCTCAACTCCTTTACCTCACTGTTGTAACTTCCTTTAATGATTCCTCCTTCAGTAATTGATGGGGGGGGAGAATCTACAATACAGTTATCTATACTTTCTATTAATGTTGTTAGAAGGTTATCATATCCATCTAAAATTTTTAGAAGCTCTGGTATTTTAGTAAATACCTCCCTTAAACTTTTAATATTCTCAAGTGATATCTGCAATGCTTTAATATCCCTTCCATTTACTCTCCTTAATCCAATCTTCCCAACAATTCTTTCAATATCACTTACCTTAGAAAGTATTTCCATACATTGAGAAAGTTCCTCCCCATTATTAAAAAATATATCTACAATGTTTGTTCTTTCCTCTATTTGTTTCTTTTCTATTAATGGATTAAGAATCCAAGAGTAGAGTAATCTCTTTCCCATTGATGTTTTAGTCATATCAATAACTGAAAAGAGTGAACCTTTAATATCATTACTATATGCGCTACTTACTAATTCTAGATTTCTAATGGTTGCTCTATCAAGTACCATATTACCTGTTAAATTTTTCTTTTTAGGCTTTTGTATATGCAAAGGGTTCATTAGCTGAGTATCCCCTATATGTTTTAATATCATAGCTATGGAGCAGATAGCAGCTTCTTTGTTTTCTAAACCTAAAGATTCAACATCGTTAATGGAGAAGAACTCTTTTATTAACTCTGTACTGTATTCAACATTCTGTAATCCTTTTACAAGAAATTGTACAGGTAGAGTAGGGAACTTTATTTCTTTCTCATTTTCAAGTATTAAAACTTCAACTGGTTCAAATGAAGAAAGTACACTTTCAATATTCTTACTGTTGTATATTGTTTGAATCCAATAGAATTCTCCTGTTGATATATCGCATATTCCTACCCCTAAATCTTTCTTAAGTTTGATAAAGGAGACAATGTAGTTATTTTTTATAGATTCACTCTCACTCTCATCTAATGTACCAGGAGTTACTATTCTTGTTACACCTCTTTTAACAATCCCTTTTGCTAATTTAGGATCTTCCAATTGATCTACAATGACTACACAGTAACCTGCTTTAACAAGTTTAGGAAGATATTGATTAATAGCCTTGTGGGGAAATCCTGCTAGGGGAGTAGGGTTACTACTTTTATCTCTAGCTGTTAATGTAATATTTAATACTTTAGAAGTTGTTTTAGCATCTTCACCGAATGTTTCAAAAAAATCTCCCATTCTGAAAAGTACAACCTTATCTGGATACTGTTTCTTAAATCTAAGATACTGATCCATCATTGGTGTTTGTTTGATATCCTGTTCCATTCTCTATTATACAATATAGTAAATACTATACA
>C687J13896_1001061_pt1 | contig 16137 bp, 32 predicted proteins | sample RifGroE2_FD_13896 | JGI IMG/M metagenome (IMG submission 13896)
ATAATAATTCTCCTTTAAGAGATATTTATCTTTGCTAAACATTAATATTTTAGCAGATTAATTCTTAGTAAAGATAAATAAAAATAAAAGTTGTCGTTCAAATACTTGCAAAACTAATTAAAGTTATGTTCATATTTGAACGGCAAGTTTTAGTTATTACAACAGTTAATTAAACAACTTTTGCAATTTCATTCCTGGGCTGGCCGACCTTAATCGGATTGCCATCATCATCTGTCGACATGCCATCATTAAAACTGAGTTCAGCCGTAAAGTTCAGGCCAACAAGATCAGATTCGTCAGTTTCCTGGTCGGGATCAAGCCCCAGGGCGCGAAGGAAATCTTTTACCATTCTCCACATGAGGTTGTTCTTTTCCTCATCATCGCCCTGATAATCTTTGTAATTTCCATACCAGAGGGTGTGAAAGATAGTTGAAGCGTTATCTTCTCCGTCGACATTAATAATGAGTTGACAACCATACCTGCCTGTACGCTGAGACTTGGTTTCTTTGACCTTAGAGATGGTCAAGTCATATTCGCCAGCTTCAACAGGTGCTTTATCAGGAATTTCGGACAGATTAGGAATCATAGACATAGTTAATACTCCTTTAGATTGGTTTTGTTGCGTGACCAAAGAACGATTCTTCGATCAAAAGTTGGTTGCTTTACTTGTTAGTTTTCATTTTCGTTTTCGTTTTGAGTGTTTTATGCTCTCCTTTTTATTCGTTAGTCTTAACTGCCATTGCATCTTCGAAATGCTTTGTAAAGTTGTTCAAGAAATAATTCTTCTTTCGAATCAAATCTTCTACTTCCTTCTCCTTAGATGCAATTTCACGATCCATTTTGATAATAACATCACTCTTATTAAAAATAAGGTCTGATTCTCTACATGGAGCAATATCAACTTCTTTTGAATCACTATTAAAATAGACAAACTTAATAGTAGCTTCGTTATAGCCAATTTTAAGATAATCAACAGTAATGGTAGGCAAGTCTTTGAAGTTATCAAAACCTATAATGATACCAGGACATACAATCTTGTCAGAATATTCTTTGATTAAAACATTTACCTTATCTCCGATTTTATACTCGGAAATAATCTTCGCGCTGCTCATATCAACTTCAAACTTTACATCATTAATTTCCACGATTTGCTTTTCCCTAATTAAAACTCCTTTAATTAAGCTGAGATGGATTGTGGAATAACTTATTATCTATCTACCATAGATTGTAGGTCTATTTTCCTAAGCTCAAGATCAAGATTACTATCTTTAGTTGATTCACCTCCATAATTGCTTTCAAATACTTTTTTCATGGATTGATCTCTTTCTTTATTTCTAGTCAATTCTTGAACTACTCCATTTAAAATTGGATTTTGTCCAAGATCAATAATCATGATATTTACTTTTCCTTTCTCATGTAATCCCTCAGGCAATGAGTTTGCCATTTGCTTTACTAAAGAAAGTTCATCACCATCATAGATTATGAGTCTTGCTATTCTTGCCATAATCAAACTCCTGATTGTGGAATAACTGTTTTACCTGCTAAATAAGCTGAAGCTAATTGATCCATGGAAATTCCTTCAACCTTTGGCATATCAAACACGCGGGACTTTGCTTCAAATGCAAGTTTTTCTGTAAAGAAGATTTGTCGTTTCGTTCCTTGTGTTGTCAACAGGTAGGCTTCGTCAAAATCTGCCGCAAGCAGTTGTCTGAACTGACCATTTACTGCAGGATACCTTGCCACTACTTCCTGATCAGAATTCATAAGCGTGTGCAAATGGACAGTGACTGCAACTGCACAAGGTAACTCCTGGAGAGAACTTACCAAAGTACTCATCCAATTGAGTAGTTGGCCCCAATGAGCCGGTGCCATGCCCATCTTCATGTCGATCTTTTTACCGATGCCACTTGGAGTAATTCCAGACTTCTTTTCAATTTCATGAATCGCTTTTTTGTTAGCGTTGGTCAGAGAGTCTAAAACCAACATGCCTGACTGTTCCTTCAGCCATTGGAATAAACCATTTTTTTCATCTTCCTGGAAGGTCCGCCAAAAATCTGAGAATAACAAAGAGTCGGCTGAGAAGTTATCAATTGTAATATCGTTCCTTTTAGATGCTATCTTCTCTATTGTCTTTTCGCCTCCTTTGTCAAACATGTAGTAATGGAGTGGTCCCTTAGTGTAGGTGGCTGTGAAGTGAGTTTTGCCAGAACCTGAATTGCCAGTAAGCAGAAATTTGAGGTTAAAATATCGTTTCTTCTCAACTAGCTTTGTTTTGTTGAAATTTGGTGATGTAGCTACTTGTGGGTTCATTTAAAACTCCTTTAAATGAAATAATTATGCTTTCTTATAATCCAAAACTAGCTTAACAAGTGCAGGATCAACCTCTATGATTTTAATTAACTGTTTCAAAGTTTCAGTTAGTTTTTCCAAGCTCCAATTGTCAATCTTTGTAAGTTTTTCCTCAACAGTAGAGAGTTTTTCCACATGATTTTTAATACTTTCAGAAGTTGAAAGCATCTTATCTTTGAAGCGTTTTTCTGTAGTCGAAAATTTCTTTTCAATCTCTTCATACTTCTTCTCTGCTTCTTCAGAAATAGTTGAAAGGATTTCATATGCTTTGTCAGCATGAACTTTTGCCTGAATAGCCATGTCGTCCATGTTTTCAATACTGGTTTGAATTTCTCTTTTCTGTGCCTCAGCAATGGTTAAGAGAAGTTTATCTGGATCAAGAACAGCAGCTTCTGTTTTGAGATGATCAACAAGGCTTTGTGAAAGTTCACACTCAATCAATTTGTCATCAGCAAGATTGCTCTTAATCTTAATAGCTTCTTTGCCTCTCCAGGATGAAGCTGCTTCGATTGTGTAAACTAATTCAAATGTTTTCATCTAAAACTCCTTTAAATGATTGTTAGTAATGAATAGGCTGGCAGGATTCGAACCTGCATCCCTGGGAAACAACCTGGTCTAACCATCGGTCGGGTTCTCATGTCATAGCGTATACCAGTTCCGCCACAGCCTATTTGTTAATAAATATTCTTTTCAACATGCTCTGAAATCATCTTTTTTAATTCATCTGTATCCATCCAATAAGAACAGACTTGAAGTCCATAAAGAAAGATTTTTGCAAGTTCTTCTGGAGTCATTTTTTCAGTTGATTTCCATAAAGGATTAAAATCAGCGTCTGCTTCATTACAAAAAACTAATGTAAGTTTATTTGACATTTCATCAATACCAAACTCACCTTTATCAAAAGAATCTTTTTCATATGCTAAATTATAAAAAGTTCCCATGCTTATACCTCACTTAACCTCTGTTTAGTCTTTGCCTCGTGGAGTTCCGGGTCCCATTCGGAATGAATAAATCCTTGAGGTGCCTTTTCCATCCAATGCAACGGATTGTTTCGGAGTCTGCAAAGATCGTAATAAGGACAAACTGAGCTAAATGTAGTGCAAGCATAGCCTGGATTCCTGTGGAAGGATTTCAAACAATCTGAGCGTTCCCGGCAGTTAATTTTGTCTTCTTCAAGCAGGTTTAAGTTTTGCTGAATCTCATCTGCATAATGACAAAGGTCAGACAAGAAGTGTTCAATCGCTGCGGATCGTTTATTGATTGTAATTGGTACGAAGTCAATCTTGCTTTTCTGGCAAAGAGCGACTCGATAAGTAATGGTTGGGATTTTATCATAAAAAATTCTGCCAGCGGTTAGATATCCGTCTGACTGGAATGACATTTCAAAAGTTTGGGGTGTCGTAGAGTAGATAGCTTTAGCGGTTTTGTGATCTAGAATATCGATACCATTCTCACCACTGGAAAAGATCAGGTCGATGCGGCCGATATAATTTGGTAGCTTCAAGCCCTTTACAGATAGATCAATAGAAAATGGTGCTTCAACAGCCAAGATGGAACGATTTTTTACATCACTTACGAGAAAGCGATCCCAATAGCCTTTGTACATATTGGCTGCATGACCTGGGGATTTGGGAAAGATTGCATCTTCATTCTTCCAGAATGGTTCGCCATCGAGCTTCCAGAGCTTATGGAATGCTTTAATGGAAGTTTCAGTTGCATCAAGAACAGATGGTGAAGAATCCTTAATTAAGATGTTATAAGTAGCTTCTAGGCCGTAATGCCAGCAGCTTCCAAACACAAGATGTATGGATTGTCCAGCTGGTTTGAGGTTCATTACATATTGGAACAAGAATCTGCGAGGACACGTTAGATAGGTTGATAATGCGCTGTAGTCTATTTTTTCGTAAAAATTCATTTGAGAAATCCTCTCGTTGAATTTAAAGTTCCAGAGTTAGGTAATATCTGGATACCCGATTTAACACCAACCTATAACTATTTAAAATTTCAATTATAAGTTTCGGTATGCTTTTAATTAAGTAGCCGATTCCAACATCGTCATGCTGGCGATACCTGTCAATTCAGGTCGAATGGTGCGCATGGACTTGCTATCCAATGCGTTTCCGGCAATAAGAGTTAAAAGTAGTGGGCAGGATTCGAACCTGCATCTTGTCTAGCCAAGTTTTGAATCTGCTTTCACATTCCTTTGAATGATACTTTGCACCCATGATTCAAAGCGTCTACCATTTTTTATTCCGCCACCACTACTTTACTAATTTACCGATTGTTGAACTGAGCCAGAACTGCATCACGAATTTCCGGAGGCAGATTGCCCAACGCTTCCAGAGCTTTCTCCTCGGGAGTCTTAGTAATGCGAAGAGTCGGCTTCCAGTCGCTGAAGTCCTCAGCCGTGATGGCTTCGTCAGTATTGCTGAACTCGTTATTGTCGTCCTTCTCTTCAAGTTTGCGACGAATAACAGCGCGGAAACTGACCTTCAGCTGGTTCTTAATCATGTTTACGGTAAGATCTTCACCGAGAGCCTGTACCATTTCCTCGATAGTTCCGAGGTTGAGAACTGCCGGCTCAGTTACGGTGATTTCCCTGCTGGCCTGATTGCTAACTACTTTGATCATGCTCATTTTTGAATCTCCTAATTAGGGGTTTGTAGAATGGGCGATATGCCCGACTTGAAAACGGCTTTTTACGGCCTAAAGGCTTTTCCGGTGTTTTCCGGGATTGTCCGTGTACAGTAACATAAAGGATCGCCCCTGTCAACAAATTTCTTCACCTTTTTAGCCTTTTTACTATTTCATAAAATCCTTAAATACTTACACAAGCTATCGGTGAATCCAAGTTATTTATCCAAACTGGTAAGAGCATCTCTACTGGAGTAAAATTGCAAAGCTGCTTGATCAATCGGAGGTGTGGGATATAATTTATCAATGAGAAGCACAAATAAGCCTACGACTATAAAAGATGCAATAAAGAATAAAGTATTTTTTGTAGTCTTCATTTTACCCTCCGAATATGTAGTCTAGCTATTCGCATTATTTTCCTATCCGCCTCGTAAGAGCTTTTGCTTTTTCGCGTAAAAAAAGAATGAATGTTACACAAGTGAGTAAGAATAGCATGAAGTATTCGAGTAATCTTTCGCACATTATTTCTCCTTATCAACTTTTTGTTTAACCTTATCAAGGGCTTTCGTTTCATTGGTGACATCAATCAGCATGTAGGATTTGCCTCCTTGAGTTACTTTACAAATGCCTAAGGCGTCAACAGTTACTACAGGCACGAGGTTTGTTTTCTTTCTAAGTTCATCCATTGTCTTATTTTTCTCTAAATCAGCTTTAAGAGCAAAAAACATTATTATTAAGCCAAAAATTATACTTACACCACATATTATTCTACCATTTTGCATATTTTATTCTCCAAATTATTTATTATCTAATTTAATTAAATCAGCTTTAAAGCATTGAGTATCTATATAGATTCCGCCTAAATCATGGCACTTATCTTTTCTTACTTCTAAATAAATTATACTACTAAATACTAATATAACTAAAGAAATTATTGTGATTATTGAAATTTTATCCATAATTTATCTCCTAGTTATTTATTAATAATTACTATTCTTCTATCAAGGCTGTTAATAAAATAAATCAATTCGTTTGGCCTTTTATTGATGGCATGTTTATGGTTCCAGGCATAAAAAGTTTCGCCGCGAGAAGTCTGGTAAAGGTTCATTCCGAGGAGTTCTGGCAAGAATTTGCGTTTGATCACCTTTTAGGCCTCCTTCTTAGTTAGAGTGAATATTGATTCATAAAACTCATGAATTGCTGTTCCTATTTCTATATTGCTTTTACCTTTCATTAGATCAGCTATAACAGTTATGCAGATTTCACAAGATAAGCCTTCTCGATAGAGGGTGATTATTTTCTTGAGTTGACGTTTGTTCATAGGTTAGGCTCCCTAATTAAAATTGAATATCATCTTTTAAAACTTTAATATGAGAACTAATAACTTCTTTAAATTTCATATCTACATCTCGTTCACTCATTTGATCTACTTGCCATTGTTCATAGGCAACCTTGCGGGCTTTGTCAAAAGTGTGTGGCCAGCAAGCTTCGCATTTGCTTACATCGAGTTGATGAAGTGCCCGACTGGCAGCTACATATAATATGTTGGTTTCTTCAGTATTAGGGTTTCCGTTATCAGATGGAACTTTAAAATCATTAGCCAGTCTCACTCTAGACCATTCCAAACCTTTTGCTTTATGCGCTGTAGTTATAGTAACATCGGCTTCATTTGGATCTTCTACAGTTGATTCAAGAATACTTAGTAAGCGTTCCCTGCCATAGAGTTCAATTAACTTTAGGATTGGCTTAATGTCTCCGCCCATTGGAGAATTGGCATATTCGACAAGATCAACAAAATTCTTAAAAAGGAATAGGTCTGGATGATTGGAATATCCCTGAATTTTGAGCTGAATTATAGAGTTGATAAGGTATGTAAGTTGTTGAGTTCCTCCAAGGATGTGGACAGAAAGATTCTTACCAAGAGCTTCGATTGTTTCGGAAATAACTCCTTTGTTTGTTCGGCAGAGGATGGCGTCTACGCTTGGAAGTGGTTCATAATGAATAGATGATGTAACATCGTCGTTGCCATGAAATGGTACATACTCAAACTGATATGGATAATAACCAGTTATTATGGTGTTTGCCATATTGGCGATGTTTTCACCAAATCTGAAACTTCTAGTAATGTATAGCTTTGCCAGATTGTCATCCTGGAGTGCATTTACGGCCCCTCGCCAAGCATAGATTTGCTGGAATTGATCGCCAACAAAGATCTTTTGGCAAGATTGATTCTTGATAACCTGAGCAATTACCGGGTTGCTATCCTGGTATTCGTCAAAGAAGATAAAGTCTTTGTTAATGATTGGATTTGTTAATGCCCAGATTTTTAAATAAACATCATGTGTGATTGGCATAGGCTTATTAACATCGGCCATTTCGTTGAACACCAGATTTGCGTGTTGAACTAAATCTTCACGCATAATATCCAGGTCAGCATCCTGAAGAATTGTGAGTCTTGGCAAATGCTTGTACTGAATAACTTCGTCGCTGGAGTAACAGTATTTACGGATCGTATTGAGAATGAGGTATCCCTTGTTAGCTGGACTATTATAAAGTTGCCACTCACCAATATCGAAAGTATCAGCTAGTTGTTTGCCTGTCAATTTGCTGAGCTTCTTCTTGTATTTGTAGCCAACTGTTCCGTAGGCTAAGGCATGTCCGGTCTTGCACATTATGTTACTGGAAAACTTGGTTGCTGCCTCTTGAGCTAGGAGTTTGTTGAATGAGATGGATAAGCCATATCCTGACATTTTACGAGCCATTGCAAGCAACAAAAAGGTCTTTCCTGAACCTGGTGGAGCTTGGATGGCATAATTGTTACCATCAAGAATGGTATTGACGTGCGCTTCTTGTTCGGTGGTAAGAGTTTTACCTTTATATTTCATTACCATGATCATTAATCCTTTTTAATAAATTCATAACAATGATTTAATCCTGGTAGATTTGATCCTGAGCAGACAATTTTATTTACTGAATGTTTTGGAAGAATATTTGATGATTTTAATTTCAAGCGTTTTCCACAAATTTTGCATGTGCCAAACTTTTTCCACATAATTAATCTCCATAATCATAATAATCTGGTTCATCCATCTCAGCATCTGGTACATTAGCCTCACAGCAATCAGTCACAGGTGAGCCATAATCAGATGGATAGTGAATGCCAGCTTGGCCATGAGTGCAATGAGTGCCTGAGTAGCTAAATGAATCGTCTAAGGCAATTATGCGACATGGCTGATTGCAGGCTGGACAAAGAAAGTTAGTTGGTGTTTTATAGAATGGTTTTTTCATGGCATTAGATCAGTTAAAAAATCTGGTTCCAGGCCAAAGTATTCTTCACAAACATTCTCAGCAGCTTCAAAATCACCAGAAGCTATATATTCTTGAAGGGCTTCCCTGGCTTGATTGATTATGTCTTGTGCTTCAAGTGCAGATATTCCGTCACGTCGCATTAAGACTTCTTTGATAGATTCGCACATAACAAGCTCCTTTTAGTATTGAACTACTGGTTCTTGTTGTGAGATGGTATGTTGATAATCCATTTCTCCTGCAATACCGAATAGAGTTAAGATAATAATGGAGACAAGAAGTTTGAAGATTAATTTCATACTATGTTCCTAGTAAAGGTTGTCTATTTTATACTTCTTTAAAAGGGTCTTTTAATTTTGATAAAAGAACTTTTAATTTGCTTACATTTTGTTCATAGAGTTTCTTCTCAAACAAGTCAATAATTTTTAATATATCTTCTTTATCCGAATATACTGAGGTAATAATTTCTATTACTTTATCAACTATTTCATCATCAGATAATTTTTTCATGATTAGTCTCCTAGTGAAGTATTATTTCATTATTTATATGCTTTGTAAGTTCATTAGCCATTATTGCACAATGTTTTCCATATTTATTGTTTGGATTATCTTCATACCATCCTGTTAATGCTAATCTTATAACATCTAATGGATTACCTCCAGCATTAATTACATAGGAATCAAATACTTCTCTTTCATCACTATCTTCTGGTAATAATTTCATTGTTTTGATCCTTTATTATAATTAATCTAGGTCAGTTAAGTTCAGTCCTCTGGTTACTTTTGTCTGGCTGAATTTCTGCCTCACAAAATCTGTGGATGCTTGACTTGGTGGATCTTTTGGATCGTGACATAAATAAATAATTCCGTAATAGAAAGTAAGTTTGATAAGCTGACTAGTTGTTGTTAAATCAGATTGGTCGATGCCTTTAGCAAGTAGGCCATCTCTAGCCTTGGCGAGATCTTCAATGGTCATGCGTGTTGATACTACGCGGGCTTTACTCATATTAAATCTCCTTTAATAATAATTTAATTCGTTCTAAGTCCTTTTCTAATTTCAGATTATATATTGGTATTTTATAATGGTCTGCAATACTTATTGCTGTGCCTGTTCCTCCAGTTTTAATGTTACGATCTTTATGACTGGTGCAACCATCAGGAGTCCAACAGATTAAAAATGCACTCAAAGTGAATAAATCTTTTCCAAGAACTTGAAAAGAATTTCTTCCGTGTAACTGTTTAGCATAATTAGTACATCTATTCCATGCTGGATGAAACTGTGAGGCAAGTTTCATGGCTTCTATAGTAGCATCTTCTGCTTTGTAAATCTCTTTTGATCCTTTACCTAACTTGCAGCCTCGTTCAAATGCATTATCAGCTCCAACAGCTCCACCTGAGCGGAGAGTAAAACCTTTTAATGCTAGTTGAGTTGCAAGAGCTTTAATTAAAGATAAAATTTCTTTTGGTGTTTTTCTTGACCCAACTCCAGTATAGTATTTCATTTATGCCTCTTGATCAGCTAGTGATACCAAGTTGATTTCTCTCTTTCTGGGATTGCTGATAAAAACTTGGATTTCTTGCATAATGTCTGAAGAAACTTCATCTGATTGGCTGAGGGTCATTTTTGCCAGGTAATCTGTGTAGATGATCTTGACTAGTTGGCTAAGACTCGTAAGTTGGAAGTTCGGCTCCAGGCTGCGTACAATTTGCAGGCCACGAGCAAGTTGATGAGTTGTGAGGCGAAATGTTATGATTGGACTACTCATGATTAGTTACCAATAGTTTGAGTTGCTTTAAAGGTTTGAATGATCGCTGCTTGTTGTTCTTTACTTAGAGATGCAAGAAACTGTTTGCAGAACAGTTCAGCGTTGATTGGATCGACTTCTTTAGGAGTCTTTTTAGTTATGGCAACTTCTTTCTGCTTGACTATATGTTTCATTAGGCTGATATTATAATCTATTGCCCTATACAAGCTGGCCTCTTCTTTCCAGGCTTCATAGGCTTTATGGTAAGCAGTTTGAGTAATTTCTTTTTCCTTGTTCAGTGGGATAAGTTCAGCCTTGGTGGATTCTAACAATGTTGCAAGCTCTTTCTGGTAGCAAGCCTTGCAAAGATGTTCTGACAAGCCAATCTTGTGAAGGTTATGAATTTCTTTTTCTGTTAAGTTGAAGCCGATTGCTTCATTGAGGGTATTGCAAACTGGACAGAGTTTTTTCATGGCTATGATCTCCGCAAGATTTTGAAGATTTCATTACTGTGAGATTCCTTAGTAAGGGTTTGCTTTTGAAATCTTAGTGTGTTGCCAGCTTTGAGCCAGTTAATCAGTTCAAAGTATGTCACATTGGCAAGGTATTTCCATCCCATATGGGTTCCAAATCTGTTGTAGAAACGAATTGTTTTGCCTTTCATAATGGTAGCATGGCCTCTAAGGTGCAAAGTTTTGTAATGGACGTTCACAAGTGAACAGCTAAACTAAACATTTGTCAATATAGCTTAGTTTTACTTGATATTTGGCTGAACTTGCAAGGCCTCAACAATTGGTTGGAATACTTCCCTGGCTTCGTGACTTCCAAAGAAGATAAGCAATGCAACTATGGCTATTGCACCAAATGTCCAAAGAAGTCCAAGGCAAATAGCTTCAATTTTAATGGTTTCAAGCGGAGTGAAATGATTCTTATTGCTGCGTGAATTAGTTTTCATGGCTGGCTCCCTTGTTGAGGTTATTAAATTGACTAACTCATAACCAGGTCAAAGACAGTATAAGTTTGAATCTTTGCCCTGGTGATTAGGTAGGCAATTAGCTCCAGGTTCGATGTGCTTCGGCTACATGCTCGAGGCCATCATATTCTTCAATGTACCAGTCTACATCATCGGGAATTTCAACTACTTTGAGATTTGCATGATTTCCATTTGCTTCTTCTTTAAGGGCTTCTATTACTTGAATTAAGATTGGTGAGTTTCTTTCAATATTAGAATCTGAAAAGTAAGAATCATCTGAAAATTCTGGGTCAGTATAATAACTTGAAAAGTAGTCATCTTTCTTTTTATATAATGTAAGGCCAGAAAGTTCTGCAAACCTATGAATTGCTTTATCAGACAATCCAAATCCGCCATAACAAGTATTGATTACAACTTTCATAATGATAGCTCCTCTTTAGTTGGTTTGAAAGTTATTTAATACTCACCAGAATGCTATCCTTCATCTGGCCCTGGCCATACCATTTGTGGGTCTCTATAAAACCGCCTGAAATAAATTTTTCCATTTGTTCTCCTTATGGCTGGTGGTTAAAAGCGGGCAACTTCGTTGCTTGGATTGGTTAGATAATTCTGAAGAAGTTTGCAATCTTGCCGTCATTGCCAAATATGTAGCCTGTTGCTGTTTGGTTCTTGACTTCAATCCAAATGACATCACCTGGTGTGATGGAAAGTGATCCTCGCGGATCATAAAGAACGGCGGGAATTGACTTTGCGTAGTTTGTCATGATGTTTTCCTCTTGTAAAGTTAATGATTGGCTGACTGGTGAAAAAGTATAGGGATATCATAGTATAGTGTACCGTATACAAGTGGGTTTGTCAACAGGAAAACACGCAAACGGTAAACAGGGTCGGTTGTACGACGGTGTGGTAGTCGGTCGGTGGCGTGTATATAGTATGGTGGTCGGGCGGAATAGGGGCTAGAACGGCGTAGGATGGCCGTAACGGGCCGTAGCGTCCGGGTTGGTACGGTACGTGGCTGCCGGGTAACGTGGCGTGTAGGTCGTTCTGGCGTGTTAACGGGCATAACGGAAAAACTGTGTAATTCCACCACGTTATGCCCGTTCATTAGGTGTGCTTATTCCTCGCTGTCTATCCAATCTTTCGGAGGGCTGAAATCAGTTACAGTGGATATTTCTGAGTCTGTGTTATTTGGATCATGAAATTCTGACGGCTTTGGAAGTCTTTGACCTGTTTGAAAGGCTAAATTGATTTGAGCAGTTAATTCTTTTTCTGATAGTTCTTTCTTTTGTGCATGTTCTTGCTTGATAGCCATGAATATCTTTTCTTCTTCAAGTTCTCTTTGTACTTGCCAGGCTGGTTTGTTTGCTTGTCCAAGTTGAGGGAGTGGGGCAAGGTTTTTATTTTGTCCAGGTTGTTTGATCATTCCCATTCTTGCCAGGGCAATCTCTTCAAGGAGTTCTGGAGTGACACTTAACGGGCTGTTGTTGCTAAATTCTGATTTTGCTATGTAATCATTAAAGATTGTTCTGATCAGCTCGGCTGGCGTGGTCAATTTCCAGTTGGGTTCAATGGCTCGGACTGCTCTTAATCCACGGGCGAGGTGATAATCTGAGATGCGAAAACTTACGGTTGGGTTTGACATGGCGGTTGCTCCTTGTGAGGTTGTTCGGCGTAGCCGAGGTTGTCAAGTGCTACGTTGTAGGGTTTGCCGGTTTGCATGGTTTACCGGATGTGTACAAGTAGTATACAGGATTTGCTAAGGGTTTGCAAGGGTTTTCTTTGGGTTTACAGGTAGGCAAATGTCCGGCAAAGCCTGGGTAAGTGGTTGATATTGTTGGGAAATTGGTGTTTGCAGGTGGGCAGTGTTTGCGAAAGGTAAACAAGAGGTAGACAGTGTAAATGGTTGATATTGTTGAAGATTATCGTGTTTACTAGGGTATGCAAGTAAACCTACCCCCCCTCTCTGTTTACCTCTCTTAGTACATCTATTTAAGAAAAAAATTAAATAATAAAATAGGTACCCCTCTTCCGATCTCGTGACGGGGGTAGGGTTTACTTGCAAACCCAGGTAATCAGGTGTAACTATCTGATATTATTGCCGTTTACAAGTTTACTCCTTGTCTACTCTTTGCAAACCTGCAAACAAGGTAACTACCTGTTATCACTAGATTTATTCTGTTTACCCGTCTACATGTACTCCTGTGTTTGCTAGTGCTTTCCTGTGTTTACTTTTTGTATACCTGTGCCTACCTTTCGTCTACCTGCAAACCCTGCAAACAGTTAATTCATTAGGGGCTTGCTGGTAGGTAGTGTTTATATAGGCGGAAATGGGATTAGAATGGTTGTAGAATGTCACTAGTATAGTAGTGGCTAGGTGGGTAGCTATAATGGATAAGATGCTTTTCCGGGGCATTGTAGGGCTTTTTATGGATATCCTACTCTGTGGTACTATTCATTCCTAGCCCTGGGTAAACCCTGCAAACTCTGCAAACAAAAAGCCAGCAACGATTACTCATTACTGGCCTTTAACATGTTTGCTAAGCAGCAATTGTTTGGATGGCCTAATTATCTAGCCAGCTCAATGCATATGCCAGTCTGAATGGCTTTGTTGTAACGTTCAGGCATCAAGCCAAGATACTTCAAGACACGCGAAACATTGTGGCAATCCTGGCATAAGATGCACCGCACAACTTTCATTTCCTCACGATCTGAGGTTAGTTTAATTGCCTTGGCAAAACTAATTCCGTAGGTTACATCCTTTGAGAGTTTAGATATTTTCATGCTTTCACCAGGTGGAAGTCAACTTCTGAGAATTGCACATACCATGCCTCAATTGCCCATTCAGGCAGGTATGGCGCGGATTTGCGATTAAAGAAACTTATGAATCTTTTGGAATATTTCATGGATGCATCTCCAGGCTCGGGCACAATCACAAGGACTATACCCGAGGTTAGATGGTTACTAATTGTTGGCTGACATACCTGCGATAATGGACGCAAGTTGTTCCGGCGTCAATTTTGCCATAGCTTCAATGGCTTTTTGCTCATCACTTTTGGCAGATGCAGGTCTTTCAGCGGCTTCCCACTTCATGCTATTGACATTCTCTTGACCTAATTCCGGCGACCATTCCGCGCCTTTCTTTGTGGCCTTAAAAGTTGCCCGAGCGTCAATAAGTTTTGCCTGGACACCTTTCTGCAAACATGCATGCAGGCATCCGCTTTCCTTTGCCCAAGTTACCAACTTTTCCTCATCGCTGAATTGTTCACTTGTCGGAAAGATTGACCGGGGCAAGGTATGACTAATCATCGTTCCAACCGCCGGTACTGAGGTTTCCGTCTTGAGGGTGTCCAGTGTTACAAAAATAGATTGTGCCATGATAAAACTCCTTTATGATGGGTTTAACTACTTATGGCTAGAACCATTTCCAGCCTGTCAATTACTGTATATCAACTGTGGAAAGGTATGTCAAGTTTAAATATTATCAATTTTTCCATTTTCAATCTTTTTCCACAATCCGCCATCTTGCCAGAATTCAATTCCTTTTGACAGACTAGATATATCGAACGTCTTACTTGTCCCATCACTCATAGTTATAGTGACTTCAATATTATCTTGCTGTGGCCTGATTTCAATACCTACCAAGTCTGTATGTTCCATGATGTTTCTCCATTCTAAAGGTTTAACTGCTCCAACTATCTGCCTCTTGTTATCTTCAATATATATTATGTTTCTAGCCTTGGCAAGAATTATTTTCCACCTTGTTTCATTTTCTACTTGCTTGTCCTTTCCCAATTACAATAACTCCCCATTCGTAAGCTGTCAAGAGTTATTCTGTTCTCCATTCTGCCAGGTACAACTTAGCTAGTCATTGCCAATATTGCCAGGACCACAATATTATATTGCTTACCTGCTTGCCTGGTGTAACTTATGTGTGATTGCGACGTATGTCGCGGGAACAATTCTTTTCTCACGTGACCTGCCTGCCTGTGGATGCCTCGATCCTACTGTAGTGGATTAGGCTTTCTATATAGAGTTGCGGAAACAAGCACATCTTGATTGCCGTCAAATGGAACATTTCAAACCAGTGTTCATAAGTGAACATTCAGTCCGGGAACAATTATAATTAGTCACCTATTCGAATTGTCACTATTAAGCAAACTGTAGCCATCATCAACTCGGCAGCCATTATATATTATAGGAGACTCAATATGTTTGCCGGCATTATGGAAAAAGCAGGAAAATTAAGTCCTTACGCATTTTTATATTGACCTTTTCACCATAATATGTCACGCTAAAAAGTAGGATCATTAAAAGGTTTTCATTTTCCATTTAACCCACTTCACCTGTAAAGCTGCCAACCATGTTGAAAGAGTTAAAATCTCAGCACCGCAACATTATCCAGATGGCCTTCAACGGCTACAAAAATCAGGAAATCGCTGAGCGTCTTGGTATGGCACAATCATCCGTATCGACCATTCTTCGCTCACCATTAGGACAAGCCTACTTAAATGGTCTTCAAGACAGGGCGCACGAAGCAACTTTGGACGTCAGAAAGAAGTTAGTAAGCCTCAACAGAGAAGCCTTAGATACTTTTGCTCACTTGCTTGATAAGAGTTCCCGCAAAGCTGTTCCAGCATCCGTACAATTCAACGCCGCAAAAGATGTTCTCGATCGCAATGGGTATAAGGCTCCAGATCGGTTGAACATTGACATGACGCTGCAAACCAAAACTGATGAAGAACTTGATGCTGAAATAGCAGCCATAGAAGAAGCTATCAATCGCACAGGTAGTAAAAATCTTCCAGAGATTAAAAAATCCTTACATCACAACTTATCATTTGCAACCATTCCTCTTGCGTCATGCCAAGCTGTTGTCCCTGCTCCTGCTAACGAGGATGATTTATCTCTGGAAGATTTGTTCTGTGCTGAAGAACAAGAAGGACTATTTATTCCTGACGAATCTTTTGAAGAGCCTCTTCTGATGGAAGACACCTCAATTTTAGAAGACCTATCATTTGACCCCTTTCACAATATTAAAAGGTCATAATGATGGATCTTTCCCACCTTGATAGAGACCGCAAAGAGCAATATTTAAAACTATTGCAAGCCAAGAACATCCGGATCAAGCAA
>C687J13896_1001070_pt1 | contig 15936 bp, 8 predicted proteins | sample RifGroE2_FD_13896 | JGI IMG/M metagenome (IMG submission 13896)
GGCGTCGGCCGCCTCGGCGACCGGCCCCCGGGGGGCGGTTACGGCATCGAGAAGCGCGAAGTCGCGCTCCTCGATGATGGCGAAAATCACCACCGCGGCGCGGGCGCGCCGCGCGATCTCCGCCTCGTAGGCCGTGATCTCGCCGGTCAAGCCGGCGAGGGTGGTGGTGGTGGTGGTAGTAGTGGTGAAGTTGGACATGGTTGCTCCGTACGACAGAACCAAACGCTTATCCTCAAACTGTTCCGACGAAGACCGTCGGGGATCAGCTCAAGGTGTCGGCGTCAGGGTCGGTCGCGCGAATTAATTTAGGAAGGGCGAATTCCTAAATTGGTTTGCGCGGCCGACTCATCCTCACCTCCTGGTTCCTCGCCGCCGCTCGTGGTGAGCTATGGCTAGGGGAACAAGAAGGTAAGGAGAGAACTTTTTCCACAGTGTCCTTGGTTCCGGGATTGCCGGTCTGACATTCGGCCAATTGGTCGTGTCAGGGGCAACTGATCCGGAAACGGAACAGCGCAGATTCATCAGGCGGTTGCCTGAACAGTTCTCTTAGATGATCATTACCGCGTTAAGGCCTTCTGTTAAAAACAGAATTTGATCATTGCTATCAGCTAGGCTGATGGCTGGCCAAATCACGGTTCAATTGTGAACGATCATCCGATTCGACGATGGTGACAAAATCTCTCGCGAGTCCTCGTTGTCGTCTTACAGACTGCAGGAGGTTCGACTCAACCCGAAGGGAATCAAACTCCCGCGCACTCGTTAAGACGTTTCGCTTTAATCAGAAGTGTGAGTCTCTCTCGCAGTGCTACGCCGTAGCTCCGAAGGAGCGAAGGCGAGCGGCTCATGGGGAGCTAATGAAGTTAAGCTCAACCTTTTGCCATCTCACATTTCGGATTAAAGTTACTTCCTGATTTCGTTTCTCAGGGTTCGACCTCTCTCTTACCTTAAGTGCTTATAAGGAAGAGAGAAGTGAGGGCGAACTCTGTTAACGAAAAACCCGTATCTTTCATAGCGAGAGATACGGGTACTTATTACCTATCTAATGTTGGAAGTTCCAAGGTGTTAAGTTTCAAATACCAAGATGGTTGTTTCTTCCTTTAGAAGATTCCTCCTTCTTGGAGCTTGGTACTTACGTGCTTGGCGCTTTTCCAACTTTGCCTTTAACCCCAGGCTCGGGCTCTCTCGCTCTTTTCTTTTAAGGAACCGACTTGGCTCAGGTCTTCACTCCTGTGCCTCATCTTGATGAATCTATAATACCATGTTTTAAAGAATTTGTCAAGGGTTTAGTGGCGCTTTTCCTAGCTTTAGGCTTATTCTAGCCCAAATACTTATCCCCATTGTGTCATTGTCTTAGTGGCAGAATTGTGGTAAAATAGATTTAGAAAATTAAAATCCTTCCCTGTCCCCTTTCCCCTTCACCCCTAAACCCACCCAATATGCCCCACGAAATCCACTTCCCTATCCTCGAAAAACTCGGCCTTTCCGGCGGAGAAGTGCTTGTTTATGAGCTTTTATTGGAAACCGGCCGGCAAAAAGCTCGGGATTTGGTTTCCCCGTCAGGTTTGGGGCGCGGGAATGTTTATAACATTTTGCTTCAACTTGAGGCAAAAGGCCTGATTTTTTCCATAAAAGGCAAGCAAACGGTTTACGAAGCGGCTCCGCCGGCAAAACTTCAGGATTTGGTTGAAGCCAAGATTAGGTCGGCTAAACAGCTCGAAACCGACTATTCAACTGCTCTTTCCTCGCTTTCCTCTATATATAATCTTTCCACCGGTCGTCCGGCGGTTCAGGTTTATGAGGGGCTGGAGGGTTGGGAAAAAGTTCTTGAAGATACCTTGGAATCGAAAACCGAGATTTGCGCTTATCTTGACACCACTATCATTACTGATGATTTGGCAAAAATTAATGCTCGATATTTAAAAAAACGCGTTCGGAGCGAGGTTCAGAAAAATATTTTAATTATTGACACTCCGGAAACCAGAAAGTTTTTTTCAGAACAAAATACACCATTCACCAAAGTCGGTTTTATAAAAAATTTTCCGGCGGTTTTTAGTTCGTCAATGCAACTGTACGACAATACGGTAATTTATTTTTCCCAAACCGAAAACAAAAAGATCTCGCTCGTTATTAAAGATCCGCTGATCTATAAAACGCACCGAGATCAATTTAATTGGATTTGGAGCCAAGCCGAGGTTGTTGATTACGCGGCCTTCCGAGAATCCTGAGGCCTCTCGAAGGGTTTGGATAAAACTTCAGGTTGAACTTCTGGTTCAAAAACAATGTAACGCAAATTTTTATTTTCCGGGTCGCTTCGAAAACCGGTACCGACAAAATTTTTGTCTGTCATTTCTTTAATAACTTGCAGCATCTCCTTGTGTCCTTTGGACAAATCAAAAATTTTGGTCTCGGCGCGAGCCGAGTTTTTTCGATACAATGAACCAACGCGGTCATCGCGTTTCATAATCAATCGGGTTTCGGTTTTTCCGGAAACACCGCTTGGAAATTCTTTGGTTCCGACAATGACAAAACCGAAATTTTCCACATAACTTGTTCCGGCTCGAAGTTCGGGGAATACATCGATGACAATCGTCTTGTTCGCCGCCTCGGTTCCGATGGCATTAATCATAATAGCTTCGCCCAAAGCCGAATCACGCAAACCTTTTTTGATATTAAAAGATTTTCCGTATGCCGCCGGCCGGCCATCTAGGTCGTCTGTTTTGTCAAAACGAACAAAAGCGACTAACTCGCCGTCTTTTTTTAATAAATAAAATTTACCGTCAGAATCTCCGCCGGCCAATTTGTCTTTTAATTCCTGAATCAAAAACTCTGCCGAGTCCGGTTTTTGTTCGCGCCAATTGGCAGCAAAAATTTTCAAAATGTCTTTTTGGTCTTCGGAAGAAATTTCCGCCGACCCACGGCTTTCAAGATTAAGGCCGCGGACTTTTTGCAAATCAATGGTTTTTTCGCCCTTGAAAGCCGTCTTGAAAATTCCGGCAAAAATTACCATGTCGGTTTCATACTGCGCCAGCTTGGCCTGAACAGACTCGGGCGAGAGTTCGCCGGCCTTGGCCACCTCGGCCAAAAAATCTTTGGCGCGCCTTAAGAGTTCTTGTTCAACGTCAGCAGTGCTAACCTTCAACTCTTTGCCTTCGGCCGCGAATTCTTTAATCAACTCCTCGGATTTTTCTTGAGCCAAAAGAGCGAGTTTGCCGTATTGCTCAAAAACCTGTCTGGCCAATTCCTCTGGCAATTTTTCGCCGATGGATAAAATCACCTCGCGGAATTGGTCGCCGTATTCGCAAGAGAGGAAGGAACGGGCGGCAGATGGGCCGAACTTTTGAGACAAGGCAAAAGTTTTTTCCACTGTCTTTCGATCCGCGGCCGCCAAAAATAAACTAAACTGAACCTGCTCGCGCAAAGTTAACTCGACTAAAGAAAAACCAAAATTATTTTCCAATTCGCGCCGCATGGCCGGTCGATGAATTTCTTGCAGCAGCTGGGCACTATCAATATCTTGTTTTGAACCTTTGGGTTGAATTTTTTCATGACCGCCAAAATTTTCAAAAATCTCAAAATGAACTGTGGGCAAATCGGCTTGAGCTAATCGCTTTTCCAAAAAACCAGTCAAATCCGACTGTAGACTAGAGCGATCATCAAACAACATGCTGTTAAGAATATTAAAATCTCGGGCAACCCGGCTTAGACGTTTGTTTATGTTAGCGGCTTCAGAATCCAACTGTTCACGACTTTTTTCCCATTGTTCGTGGTGATAAACTAAAACCTGACGATGTTTTTCGATCACAGAGAACAAAACCGGAGGAAAAGATGCCGCACCGCTAAGCTCGGCCGCCCGAACCAATGACTCAACCTCTTTAAAAAGTTCATCGTCATTACGAGCCCGCTTAATTTTTTCCAAATGATAAACTACTCCGCGATGACCTCCGGCCTCGGCCTCCAGTCTTGATAAATTTTCTTTAACAAAGGTCGTCAGTTCTTGAGAGGCAACAAGATTAGCGTCGCCAGCTTCTTGTTTTTTCCTAGACACCAGTTGATCAAAATCTTTTTGGGCTCCATCAAGAGTTTTAAGACAAGAAAAATATTTTTTCCATTCCGCGGCCGAAAGACAACTGGAAATTTCTCGATGCCAAAATTTTCCATCGCCTTTTTCGACCTCTCCTAAAACACCGTCATTTAAAAGTTCCAAAACTTTTGGCAAAAAATCCGGAGTCCAGTTTGGTCTTTCGCAAGCCTCGAGCAATTTTTCAATTTCCTGAACCGGAGCGGTATCTGGATTTTCTTCTAAAAACTCGCGACCAATAAAAGCCAAACTTTGAGCAGTCCCCGCTCGATCAAAAGAGGCCACAGAATCTTTAGAAATTCGACGAAAAACACTTTCCGTATAAGAAATCTCGTCTGGTTTCATTTTTGAAATAATCAATCGGCTTTCCTCGCCAATCGGCAATCCTTGATCGGCCTGCCGGCCAACACTACGATCACCCGATCTGAATGTCACTCCCCGGGTTGGTTCAACCATTTCTTTTCCCAAGGTTGCTTTGGCCGAACGCGCAGCATAATTAATAAACAAATGTTGTTTTTTGTCGGCCTCAAGATCTGAAACAAATTTCAAAACATCGTAATACAAATCATCGGCCCAACCTTGGGCCAAAGCCGAAGAACCTATGGTGTTTAAATAATTCAAAAAATCTAATTTTTCAACAGTATTTAAACGAGTAAAAGTTTTTTCGATCAATTCTTTACGCTGAGATCCAAACCATTGTAATTCATAAACCAGCTCTCCGACCGTTGATTGACAAATCGTCCCTTGGACCTCGGGAATTCCGGAAAGTAAAGCGGCAATTTCCATCTGCGAATCCAGAGCCAAATAATTAAATATATTTGGGCTTACTGAAAAAGCTATTTCGCGCCAAGTAGCCAAATATTCACCCAAATCTTCACGGCTGTTAGGATCACGGTGTTTGTCTCGAATAAAATTCACGAATTCCCGCATAAACAAAGCCACCCTTTTCTGCTGTTCCGGGTAATATTTTCGATCCTCACGCATGGGAACTCCTAGATGTCTCAAAATCTCTTCATCGGCGCCAAAAGAACCAAAACCCCAGTCGTCGTCTTCCTCACCACCTCTGCCGACATCTGGCAAATAATGTTCTTCAAAATCCTGACGAATTTTTGATTTCAAAAGTTCGTCTTGTTTTTTTTGTTCTGTCAATTCAAGATCTTTTCGAGACTGATCGGGAATACGAATTACCCTACCTTCCATATATTTTCATTATTATTTCCTTCTCATCTTACAACCCCCGCCAAAAAATCACAACCCAAAAATCCGGCCGTAAAATGCGGTCGGATTTTTTTTATATCGTTTAGGGCGAATAGCCGTTCGTCCCTACGATTTCTTCGTTTTCTTCGCCTCGTCGAACATTTTCTTCAAAAACACTCCGGTTGGACTACCTTTCTTAACGGCGACTTCCTTTGGTGTGCCTTCGGCGACAATCAAACCACCTTTAACGCCGCCATCCGGGCCCATGTCGATAATCCAGTCGGCGCCTTTGATGACATCGAGATTATGTTCGATAATCAAGACGGTGTTGCCTTTATCGACCAAACGATGGAGAACTTCGAGGAGTTTTTTGATATCTTCGAAGTGGAGGCCGGTGGTTGGCTCGTCTAAAATGTAGAGGGTTTTACCAGTGGCGCGACGCGAGAGTTCGGTGGCGAGTTTGACGCGCTGGGCTTCACCGCCGGAAAGCGTGGTGGCTGATTGGCCGAGTTGCATATAGCCGAGGCCGACCTCGCGCAAGATACCGAGTTTGTCGGCAATGGCTGGTTGATCAGAGAAGAAGCGATAGGCTTCTTCGACGGTCATCTCGAGAACATCGGCAATGTTTTTGCCTTTGTAGTGAATTTCGAGAACTTCGGCGTTGTAGCGACGACCATGACATTCCGGACAATCAGAATAAACATCGGGCATGAATTGCATTTCAATGCGTTGCAGACCGTCGCCACCGCAAGCCTCGCAACGACCTCCGCCTTTGACGTTAAAACTGAAATGACCGGCACCAAAACGGCGAAGTTTGGCTTCGGGAACTTCGGTAAAGAGATCACGAACGCCGGTGAACAGGCCGGTGTAGGTGGCTGGGTTGGAGCGCGGAGTGCGACCGATTGGCGATTGGTCGATGGCCACGATTTTGTCGAGATTTTCGATACCGGTGATTTTATCGTGCTCGGCCGGCAATTCTTTGGCCCGGTAAAAACGGCGGCTTAAATCTTTGGCCAAGGTTTCCAAAATCAAAGTTGATTTACCGGAACCGGAAACACCGGTGACACAAGTCAAAGTACCAAGCGGAATATCAACAGTGACATTTTTCAAATTAAAACCTCGGGCCCCGGCAATGGTTAATTTTTTTCCGCTACCTTTTCGAACCTTAGCCGGCGCCGGAATTTCTTTTTTACCGGAAAGATACTGGCCGGTTAATGATTCTTTTTCTTTCATTAAATCTTTAATTGTCCCCTCGGCAATAATCTCGCCACCATAAGTGCCGGCGCCCGGACCAACGTCGATCACCCAATCGGCTTCTTTCATCATGGCCGCGTCATGTTCAACAACAATCACACTGTTGCCAATGTCGCGAAGTTTTTTTAAAGTCTCGATTAATTTTTCGTTATCACGCGGATGCAGACCGATCGAGGGTTCATCAAGAACATAAATAACGCCAGTAAGTCCGCTACCGAGCTGGGTGGCTAAACGCACACGCTGCGATTCACCACCAGACAAAGTCATAGCACTGCGATCGAGGTTCAAATACCCAAGTCCGACATCGAGCAAATTTTTGATGCGACCACTGACTTCTTTGGCCACTCGCCCCATAACTTCAGGCTCAACTCCAACCAAACCACAGCAACACTTATCTTGCTTTTTCAAATTATGTTTGCCCGGTTCAAAAACTTTAAAAAACTCGGCCAATTCCTCTAATGGTTTATTAACAAAATCAGCAATGGAAAAACCTAAAACTTTGACACTCAGGGCCTCGGGTTTAAGGCGACGACCTTGGCAGTCGGTGCAAAGCAAAGTGCGCATGTAAGTCTCGAGCTCGTGGCGAACATATTCGGAATCGGTTTCTTTGTACTTGCGCTCGAGCATGGCCAAAACACCAGGGAAAATTATTTCTTGACCGTCGATATCATAAACCTCTTCGCCGGTGCCTTCTAAAACAATTTTCATTTTGGCGACCGGAATTTTTTCGACCGGCAGACCCATGGGAATTTTATGTTTGCGACCAACCGCGGCCAAAATCTTCATCTGCGCGGCCGAATTGCCGGCAGCTTTGGACCAAGGACGAATAGCGCCCTCGTCAAAAGTTAAACGCTTGTTCGGAATCACGAGCTCGGGCTCGAAAACCAATTTGATGCCCAAACCAGTACAGCCCAGACAAGCACCGTGCGGCGAGTTGAATGAAAACGATCGTGGTTCTGGTTTGGAAACATTAATTTGGCAATCCGGACAAAAATAAGCTTGAGAAAAAAGCCGTTCCTCCCCATCTTCTTCGGAAACCGCCAAAACCACGCCATTACCATAATCCAAAGCTTTGGTAACAATCTCTTTAAATTTGGTCGGAGTAAATGGCGACTCTGGAACCAAGGTGGCGATGAGTAAATCAATGGAATGCAGTTTGACTTTGTCTTTGCGCATCTCGATGGCCTCATCGGTATCCATAATCAAACCATCATAACGAATTGCTTTGAAGCCGGAATCAAAAGCTGTTAGCAAAACTTGTTTGTGCTCGCCTTTTTGTTCGCGCACAATTGGCGCAAACAGATAAACCGGACTTTTTTTGCGAAGAACATCAACTGCCGAAACGATTTGATCAAGAGTTTGTTCCCTTAACTCGCGCTGACACTTGGGACAATGTGGATGACCAATGCGGGCAAAAAGAATCCGCAGCGAATCGTAGATCTCTGTAACAGTACCGACAGTCGAGCGGGGATTGTGCGAAGAAGATTTTTGATCAATGGCCACGGTTGGCGAAAGGCCGGTGATTTCGTCAACATCGGGCTTGTCTTGCAGTTCCAAAAATTGGCGAGCATACGAAGACAAGGATTCCATGAAGCGACGTTGACCTTCGGCATAAATGGTATCAAAAGCCAAAGACGATTTTCCCGAACCGGACAAACCAGTAATGACCACAAAACTGTCTTTGGGAATATCGATGTCGATATTTTTTAAATTATGAACACGAGCTCCACGAACGCGAATAGAAGAAGTTTTTGTCATAAAAATAGAGGCGTCTGAAATGCTATCACAAATGTCGGAATGGTGCAAGGGTGCGGGGAAATAAAAAACCATTTGTCTAAAACAAACAGTTTTAAAAAATGAATTAAATTCAAAACCTAAAAAGCTTCTATTGGTGCATATTCCGTTGTAGTGCTGTTTTTTGATTCACAAGAAAGACCATTTAAAGAAGAACCGGTTAAAGATTCAGAAATAACTGCCCCAATACCAAAGGCCGCTGAAGCCACCGAAGCTGTGGCGATTGTGGCTTCTAATTTCGGTGAACGATCCTGACGACAGCCACCCTCTACTCCACAAACATTTCCTTCGCAAATACTTTTGTGATAACTGTAATCATAGAAAAAACCCGGGGCTTCAAAAGCATCAAGATCCTGTGCTCCCCAATCGTTCCAAGCTTTTATTCTGTCGTAATCTTTACAAGTTTTAACATCCGAACACTGATAAGCCACTACTGCACACTGACCAACGGCTTTAATATCCACAAAATCTGTTGGCTTGAAATTAATATCTTGATTGAAGACACAATCGGCGTGCCAAGCTGGGTTAATATTGGTATCGGTAAATACCGGGGCCAACATAGAACAAACTGTTTCGCTTGGTTGAATATTAGTAGGATACGGGGTATCAGAAATCAAATCCTCGCAACTAATACAAGCGCCTTTCGGACCATAATTTGACCCAACAACTTTTGCACCAGGAAAACAAGTCTTCTCGACTCTAAAAGCAACACTACCACTACCATAAACATAATTATCACCCTCACAACCAGTCCAAACACAATTAAATTTTTCGGCCTCGGACAAAGCCACCCCGGAAGAATTTTCTATAACTGTCGAATACAGACCGCAAGTTGCGGTGGTATAAGCAGAACGATCGATATCAAGTTTATACCCGGCAATTAAAAGTTTTTCACACATCATGTCGTCGCCAAAATAAATTATGGTTCTGATTTTTGGTGTTGGTGGTGGAGATAAATTTAAAAGTTGAGGATTAACCGTGGCTAAAAGCAGGGCCGCAGAGGTCAGCAAAACCAAGCCGATTAAAGCGCCTTTCATTTTTTCTTTGGCTTTGCTGACCCCCTCGCCACCGCCCGGCGAAGTAACGTACTGGATACCGCTGGCCATTAAAGTAACTATGGCAATAATGCTAGAAATGGCCAACAAGAACAAATACATTTTATTCACATAATCGCCGAGATCGGCAACCGATCTGGTTACGGTACCGGCAATTGGCAAACTAACCGCCAATTCATAATCAATCGAGCCCGGGTAGCAAAAACCGTAAGTCGGACCACAGGTTTCTTTGGCTTTGTAATCCGTGTTATTAAAAATTCCGTCGTTCTTACTGTCTCCGTTAAAATCCTTTTCGCAAAACTCTTTGGACCAACACAAGGGATTGTCTTGAGGATTGGTCCGTGAACTTTCTGTGGTTTCGGTAGCTAAAACTAAATTTGGTAGCAAAAAAACAACCAGCAAAATCAACGATAAAAAAATTGAACGAAGCTTAAACATAAAATCAATTATTGGGTTTCACTCATTTTTTCTATCAAGGCTCGCAAAAAATCGGCCGGGATAGCGCCCTGAACCATTTCGCCGTTCAGAAAAAAAGTTGGCGTGCCATAGACTCCCAGAGCTAAACCTTCCTCATAATCTTGAGCTACATCGGCTTGATGGGTTCTGTTATCCAAACAAGAAATGAAACGTCCGATATCTAAATTCAGAGCTCGGGCATAATCAATTAAAGATTCGCGAGACAAAGCTGATTGATTTTGATAAAGTCGATCAAACATATCCCAAAAATGATCTTGATCGTTGGCGCAAGCCGCGGCCTCGGCAGCTAATTCGGCTTCGGGATGAAGATCGGTTAAAGGGAAATCTTTGTAAACAAGTTGAACCTGATCGCGGTATTGGTAAGCCAACGACCTAACAGTAAAAGCCGCGTCGCGCGAATAAGTACAACCAAAATCACCAAACATGACTATGGTCAAAGGCGCTGTTTGACTACCGGTTGCCGGATCGCCAGCAATCGAAACCACGGCCAACGAACTGGCTGACGCGGCCGCGGTGGCCGCCAAACGACTAACACTCATTTCTTGAGCCTCGGCTAACCGCAGATCGGCAATCTGCCCGGAACGAATTAAATCAACAAAATAAAAAATCCGCCAAATAAACAAACTAATCCCGATTAAGATTAAAACCGTTAAAACCAAGGCTTTAAGGGATTTTTTCTTTTCGGTTTTTGATTCCTCCGAGTCTTTCATAAAAAAGAAAATAAAAGTTATTATCAGTATACCAGAAGGCCTTAGTTTACGGAAGAAAACCTCAGGTCGATTGACTTACTAAGCTAATTCTGTTATCCTAAGCCTGGTAATTTACATTTGATTAAATCCGCTTCCGAATATGGTCGACAATATTCTAAACATTTCTCAAGCCAGTCTGGCAATTTTACTAGTGATTTGCGTACTGCTTCAGGCTCGGGGCACTGGTTTGGGCGCGGCTTTTGGTGGCGACAGTAACGTCTACCGCACCAAACGCGGCATTGAAAAAAAATTATTTCAAGCCACCATTATTGTGGCTATTCTCTTCTTTGGCGTCTCTTTGGCTAATGCTTTATTTTAAAAGCTAAACTTCACCCGAGTGCCAATCGGCCCTTCTTTCAAAATCTTCTTATGAATTTAAAGCACCAGCTAAAAAAAGCTTGGTCAAATTTACGTTCCTGGAAAAATTCGTCAGAAAACCTGGCTAAAAAACAGGTTTTGCACATGACTGCTTCACGGCAGTTTCCCAGTTGGAAACAATGGAAACGCTTGCCGCGCATTCTTTCGATTTCAGAAAAAAAGATTTTACAAGCCGCCTTATCGCTGGCAGTAATTTCTTTTGTAACTCTGGGGGCTTGGTACGTTGCCAGTCATCGTATAGAAATTCCAGCGGTTGGCGGCGAATACACCGAGGGCTTGATCGGTTCGCCACAATTTGTTAATCCTCTTTATGCTTCGGTTAGCGATGTTGACGCTGATTTGACCCAATTGATTTATTCCGGCTTGTTTCGTTGGAATCAAAATGAGGGTTTAGTGCCCGACCTGGCCGAAACCTACGAAATTTCCGAAGATCAAAAAACTTATACTATAAAAATTCGCGAAAATGCCCGCTGGCACAATGGCGATCCGGTTCGTTCAAGCGATGTGCTTTTTACCATACAAAGCATTCAAAACCCGGCTTTTCACAGCCCACTGGCAGTTAGTTTTCGTGGGGTAACGGCTTCTGAAGTCGACGAGCTTACGGTTCAATTTGTTTTAGAAGAACCTTTCGCGCCTTTTCTTTCGTCTTTAACCGTGGGAATTTTGCCTTCATCTTTGTGGGCGGAAATTCCGGCCAAAAACACCCCGTTGACTTCGTTAAATTTGGCGCCGATTGGCAGTGGTCCTTATAAATTCGATAAATACACCGTGGAAAAAAAGGGTGACATTAAATCATACAGTCTGGTTCGCAACCCGGATTATTATGGCGAACCACCAAAAATCGAACGCTTGGTTTTCAAATTTTATCACGATACCCAAACCGCCGTGGCCGCTTTGCAAAATCAAAACATTGAAGGTTTAAGTTTTGTTCCTAGTCACTTATTAACCGAGGTAGAAAAAATTCGCTCGGTTAAAATCCTGCACCCCGACATGCCGCAAGCGGTTACACTTTTCTTTAACGAAGAGAAACAACCATTATTTGAAGACGAGGACGTTAGAAAAGCCTTGGCTTTAACCATCAACAAAGAAGAAATCATTAACACGGTTTTGAATGGCAACGCCACGATTATCGACTCACCAATTTTACCAGGCGAAATCGGCTTTAATGCCGAGGCAGAAAAAATCACGCAAAATATCGAGGCCGCCAAAGAATTAATAAGTCAAACTGACTATAAAGATTTCTCGCCCGACGGCTTTGCTGCCATCAAATCCCAAACCACCGAAGCTGATGAAACCAGCGAAACTTTTGAAGAACTGACCTTGACCCTAACCACCATTAATCAACCAACTTTTATCAAAACCGCCGAAACTATTGCCGCTCAAGCCAAACTGGCTGGTATTAAAATTTTAATTGAAACTACCGAACCCTCACTTTTGTACGAAGAAATCATTAAACCCCGGGCCTATCAAATGATTTTAACCGCCACCCAGTACGATATTGATGCCGACCCTTATCCCTTTTGGCACAGTTCACAAGCCAAAGATCCGGGACTTAACTTATCTCTTTACAGTTCTCATAAGGTCGACGACCTCTTGGAAAAAGCCCGCTCCACCAATAATTTAGAAGAACGTGCCGCTGCTTATCAGGAATTCCAAGATTTGATTGTCAAAGACCTACCGGCAATTTTCTTGTACCAACCGGCTTATACTTACGCTGTTAGTTCAAAAATCAAAAACATCAACTTAGAAAAAATCCAATCACCAACCGATCGTTTTCAAGATATTGAAAATTGGTACATTAAAACCAGGCAGGTCTTAAAGTAAAAAACCCTCCGAGTTTTACAAAACAAAACTCAAAAATTCACGCGGATGTGGCGGAATTGGTATACGCGCAGGTCTCAGAAGCCTGTGGGCGCAAGCCCTTGAGAGTTCGAGTCTCTCCATCCGCACCAGCCTGCGCCGGGCTTCGGCTAGGCGGGCCAGACATATAAAAAATTAAAAAGATTCAGTTTTCCTCCCTATTTGTTTACCGCTAAAACCCTTTGGCCTAAAACAAATAATGAGGAGAAATCCTCGTCTCTTCCCTTTATTAATAAACCGTTTTTTGTTTTTACGTATAAAAACAAACACATTTTATGGTAGAAAAAAACCAGAACAGAAACTCGCGCGACCAGATTCCAAAACAAACAACTGCTCGACGCGACAATTATCAAAAACCAGCCGCCGGCGATTTTAAAAAATTCCGCGGCCGAGTTTTTCACCGTGACCAAGTCCTTAAAAAACCGACCGAACAAAAAAATCTAGTCGCCAAAGCCAAAACTTTGGCCACTAAACCTTTTATTAAAAACTCGACGACTGGCAAAGAAAATATTCCCCTTAAGGTGGTTATCATCGGCGGTTGTGAAGAAGTCGGCCGCAACATGACGGTTTTCGAATACGGCAACGATATTATTATTCTCGACATGGGCATTCAATTCCCCGAAGAAGACATGCCTGGCATCGATTATATTATTCCCAACATTAGTTATTTACGCGGCAAAGAAAAAAATATTCGCGCGGTTATTTTGAGCCACGGCCACTTAGACCACATTGGCGCCGCCCCCATCCTCCTGCAAAAACTCGGTTACCCGCCGGTCGTCGGCCGCGACATGACCCTCGCCATGGTCAAACGCCGTCTTGAAGATTACGAACCAAACTCTTCCAAAAAACTCAAAACCGTTCCGGTAAAATCGGTCAACGATCGTTTTACTTTTGGAAAATTCAAAGTTGGTTTCTTTGACATTGAACACTCCGTCATGGACGCTGTTGGCATTATTCTCGGCACACCATCGGGCAACATCATCCACCCGGGTGATTGGACCATGGGTAAAGATTTAGAAAAAGGCAAAACCCTGACTTATCACCATTTATCAAAAATCCCCAGCCCACGAATTTTGATGCTCGAAAGTTTGGGGGCCACGGATTTTCGAAAAGACACGGCCACTGATAAAGAAATGTACGAGAATTTAGAAAAACTAATCAGTGAAGCTCAAGGCCGAGTAATTATCGGCACCTTCTCTTCGCAAATCAAACGCATTGGTAAACTCATCGAATACGCCGGCAAAATCGGAAAAAAAGTCGCTCTCGACGGTTTTAGCATGAAAATGAATGTCGAAATCGCCCAACAGCTCGGCTACATCAAACCGGCCAAAGGCACTTTGATTCCAATTAACGACATCAACAAATTTCCCGACCACAAAACCATGGTTATTTGCACCGGAGCTCAAGGCGAAGGCAATGCCGTTTTGTCGCGCATCATTAGTGACAACCATCGCTTCATTAAAATCAAAAAGAAAGACACGGTTATTTTCTCATCTTCAGTCATTCCGGGAAACGAACGGACAATTCAGCGTCTTAAAGACAACCTGTATCGCAAATGTGACAATGTCATCCACACCAACATTATGGATGTCCATGTTAGCGGCCACGCCAACGCTGAAGACATCAAAGAAGTTATTCGCCAAGTCCGCCCAGATTTTTTCGTGCCGGTTTATGCCAACCATTATTTTTTAAAAGAAGCGGCCAAGCGCGCCGTGGAAATTAATTTTCCCAAAGAACGAATTATTGTCCCGGACAACGGTTCGATCATCGAATTCCAAAATCATCAATTTAAAATCGCCGATAAAAAAGCCGACACGAGTTATATCTTTGTCGATGGTCTCGGTATTGGCGATGTCTCCCAAGTGGTTTTGCGCGACCGCCAAGTCCTCTCCGAAGACGGCATGATCGTGGTCATTGTCCAAATCGACCGCAAAACCGGCCAGTTGGTCGGCTCGCCCGACATCATCAGCCGCGGTTTCATTTTCATGAAAGAACACAAAGACTTGATCGAGGCCACCCGATATAAAGTCCGCGAAATTGTCGTTGACAAAGACCCGCAAACCGAAGCTGATTCAGATTATATTCGCAACAACATCAGAAACCAGCTAGGACAATTTGTATTTCTAAAAACCGAACGCCGCCCAATGATTTTGCCGGTGGTGATTGAGGTGTAAATTGGGGCTGGAAAGGTTGGAAAGGTTTGAGAGGCTGGAGAGGCGACGGTGTATCTGACAAACAAAACAAACATTGACGACAACTTAAAAAATCGAAAATCCCGGCCCAAATTTTGGGTCGGGATTTTTTGCTGCTTTTTGGTTGTAAACGAAACATTGACAAAATATTTTTTTTATGATATCCTTTACCGTCACTACGATCAAAACTCGTAATGTCAATTTTGTTCGTCCTCGCCCGAGAACCACGGCTCTGACCCCGGGCTTAAAACCACACCAACAGAAGAAAGGAACAAAATGAGCCTCCGTTCCATCCTCGTCGCCTTCCTCGTCGCCTTCCTCACGCCCGCCACCGCCATGGCTGGCAAAGCGCACTACAAACGCCTGGCCCAGGAGTTCGTCAGCATCTGGAGCTACGAGAAGAACCCTGGTGTCTACGAAAAAGAGATCGAAAATGCCTTCGAGATCTTGCCCGGGGCATTCGCCTTCGTTCGTTACGAGCCCGACAACCACTCCGTCTCGATCTACCCAAGCGATCGCCGAAGGCCGTTCGTCCACATCGTGCCCACCGAAGGACATGAAAGCGAAGCCGTCAACTACACCCTCCGTTCCTTCAACTACTGGGGCATCATCGCCGCCACTGCAGACCAGACCATCATCGAAATCCTGGGCCCAAATGCCATATGGTCGACACAATACATCAAACCCATCGGCTGCCCCAACAACTTCTGCGACGGCACCTACACCGTTGTGACCATGTACTGGGTAAACCCCAGAAAGTAGTCTGATACATCTCCGCACTCGCCAAGGCACATCCGCCTGTCGGGTGCTTCTTTTTTGGTTCTTAGAAGAATTCTGTGGGTAATGGAAAAACAAATTTAATTGCGATATGCTGGAGGGTATATGAACTACCCACAACCAAC
>C687J13896_1001166_pt1 | contig 15081 bp, 20 predicted proteins | sample RifGroE2_FD_13896 | JGI IMG/M metagenome (IMG submission 13896)
GAGCTACCATTATACCGTCGGTAACCTCAAGTATCTCATCAATATTTTCAAATGCAATCTTTCTTTCTATTTTGGCAATAATTTTCTGATTTCCACCTTTTTCTTTTATTAAATTTCGGAGTTCTATTATATCATTTGCTGTACCAACAAAAGATAGTGCAATATAATCAACACCTTGCTCTATTCCAAAAGATAAATCATTCTTATCTTTTTCTGTTATTACCTCTTCATTTTCTTTTCCACCAAAATGGTGTTCCTTGCCAGTCTGTTCTCGAGGTCCAGATAAATCCTGCATAATCTCAACCTTTTTATTGCACTCTATTGCTGCTTCACGAATGTGTTCAATAACTTCTTTGTGTCCATCGTGTGTATCCCAAGAGAAATTGAGTCGAGCTATATCTAAATGATGTTTAATAAGTTCTACAATGACATCTTTATCCTTACTAGATGGCCCGATAGTTGCTACTATTTTTGTTTTTGATTCCATAATAGATATATTATACACGAAAAGTTTATTTTTTAAAAATAGAAAATCCTTATATTTTATAAGGTTAAATTAAGACTTGTACACTATATTTAAAAATAATATAATATTAATATGGATGAAGAAGAAATAATTGAAGAGAAAACAAGTGCAGATTCTCATTGTCCTCGTTGTGGGCTTCGTTCTTACGATGACATATGCCAGAATTGTGGTTCTCCCATTTTAAATAAAACTGATGACGAGGAGGAGGACTATGACTGGCGAGAACACAAAAGATAAAAAGGTTCGCGCTTTGCGCGAACCTTTTTATCTTTCCGTTTACAATTTTCTTTATTTAAATAGATTTGAAATAAAATCTAAGTGTATTCCTGTGAGAAAAATAACGATATAAAGGATTATAAAAATGATTGGTATTTTTCTCTCGATTTTAGATAAAACTAAGTACTTAGTTTTATCTTTTCCTTTTCCTAAAAATTCCCATTCAGTTTCAAACAAAGATATTGGTAACTTTTCTTCAACTTGGTGTATGACTTTAAATTTAGCTCTGTTTAATTGTCGGTAAGCACTTATTATTTGATACCAACAGTAACATATAGCAATACCTACAAATGGAGCAAAGAGAAATATTATTGAGTCTTGGGTAGCTCCCTTGGCTTCTAAATACCCCAAGGCTCCGATAATGGCTGTATTTAATCCAAGAAAGAAATCATTTGATTTACTATTTCGATCATGAGTACTATTCATAACATGTAAATATATTCTATATTGTTCCAAATAGTGATCAATATACTTACTGTCTGACTCCTCGCTTTTTGGAGCTCGAGAATACAAAAGGTTGTCTATATTTTTATCCATCCCGTTAGAGATAGGAAGTCATTAGACTTCCGTATCTGATTAATAGTTGTTAATAATATAACCAATACTAATATTTTATAATCCCGTAATGTATTCACAAATATCTCTAACGGGATTAATAATATTCCAATTATATCACCTTTTAAGTGTTATGTCAAATAAATAGTTTAGCGATGCGGATATCTTCAAAAGACAGATTATAGCCTTCTTTTTCGAGGATTTGTTTGATAGGGTTGAGTTTGCCTATTTCCTCCCCTTTTAATTTCTTATTTGCCTTTTTTACGATATCAATATTTTTCTGTTGGGGGCGGATGTGGGTGATGATAGTCTCTGGATATTCTTTTATTATTTGCTCTATATGGTGAGTAATGGTGCCTGCTGTTAAGTTTCTTTCTTTCGCTATTTCTTTTATATTCTTACCAGAGTCTAGTAATTCTTTGGTAATTAAAATTGTAGGGATTTTGGTGTCATGAATTCTCTCTATTTTATTTCTTTTATTTTTTGTATTTGAATTACTAATATTTATCGTTCCTCCCATTCTATTTATGAATTCAACTTCAAGCTTTTCTTGCTCCCCTGTTTTTAATTTATTCCACATGAGTTCATTTTGGTAACTTTCATTCTGGAGCTCTTGGTCTAACTCCAAAATTCTAGGATCTACTAAAAGTGACTCCTTTGTAAATCCTATTAAACATATGCCAGAGAGGGTTCGGACTCTCGAAAGAGCAACATATCCCATACCATATGTAAAAGTGCTTCTAAGGTCTATTTCTGCGTTATCTAGGGACATTCCTTGGCTTTTATGGATAGTTATAGCCCATGCAAGTCTCAGTGGGAATTGAGTGATGGAGGCCTTTACTCGCCCGTCTTCTTCTATTGCCCAGAGCTCGGGGGCTATAGTTACAGTCAATCCGTTGTATAGCTTCACTATAGGGTAGCTTGTATCATCCTCAAATCCTATAACCTTACCCCTTGAACCATTTACGTAGCCTTTATCAAAATTATTCTTAATACACATTACTTCCGCTCCAACTTTAAGTTTGAGTTCTTCATGAGCAAGACAACTTTTCTTTAGAATGTCTACGATTATTTCATGACCTTTCGAGGTCATATTGTAGACTTTCTCTGTGCCAGAAATTTTTGCAAGCTCTAGATTGTTTTCGTTGTCTACATTTACATTGTGGGTATAGAGCTTGGTCGCCTTAATACCAGAAAGCTCTCTGTCTATACATTTGTCTAAATATTCATAATGTTTCTCTTCTAAATTATTTCCTCGGACATTGTTCAATATTTCAGTTAAGATATTGTCCTCTTGGCGGTGTTGTTCAGTTAAGTAGCAAATAGCAGGGTTAAGTATTTTCCAAGCCTCACTTTCATAAACCATGCTACTTTTTGTATTTGAGCCAGAAGTCGGACTTATGTCCAGAGATTCAGACATAAGTCCGACTTCTGGCGTTTCGTGTGTCACTTTTCTTTTCTCTACTGGGGGAAGTTGAAAGAAATCTCCAGAGAGAATAACTTGGAGTCCACCGAAAGGTTTACTATTCCTCTTGAATCTCTTACAAACTTTTTCTATCATGTCCAGCTGAAATCCATGAAGCATAGAAACTTCGTCAATTATTAATACTCTAGCCTTCTCGAATCTTTTCCATAAATATTTCTTTTCTTCAAGTTGTTCTAGCTCATGCTCTCCCATAAAGCTTTTAACCCCTATACCAGACCATCCGTGAATAGTCATACCATTCATATGTGTAGCAGCAATACCTGTCGAAGCAGTAACAGCCACGGCAATGTCGTGGTCTTGTAAGTATGATATGTATTGATTTAAGAGATAAGTTTTACCAGAACCAGCACTCCCTGTAAGATAAATATTTACTCCAGTTTTCAGTATTTTAAAAGCTTGTTCTTGAGTCATAGAGACGATTATACCATTTATTAGTATTTTCTAATGACAGCTTTTACTACTGCAGTAATGTTTAAATATATTTTAGGATAGATGGGTTTGAAGTCTTTGTTGGCAGGTTCTAGCCAGACTCTATTGTTCTTGTCTTTTCTAAAATATTTCATAGTAAATTCTCCATCAACATTTGCTATAACTATCTGTCCGTCTTTGGCTGTGTTCGTTTTCTCGACTAAGACCATATCACCATCGGCGATGTGAGCGTCAATCATAGAGTCGCCATCAACTGTAAGCATGTAGGAATTTTCTTTTTTGGCAATTAGATAGTCTTCGATGTTGATAGTCTCTTTCATTTCTTCTGCTACATCTTCTGGAAAGCCTGCTTTAACGGACCCTAACATTGGAATAGAATTAAATGATGCATCAGCAAGGAGGCGACCCAAGTGGTCTTTCGTAACTATTCCTTCCTCAATGAATTTATCCACGAGTCTAGCTACTGCGTTCTTGGATTTGAATCCGAATAGATCTAGCATCTCTGTATATGTAGGCATGCGTTTGTCTCTGTTATAAAAACGGACTAATTTCTCTTTGTAATTATTGTACATATAACTTTTAGTATATTAGATATTAGAAAATTGTGGAAGTCTATTTAGTAAATTAAGAAAATTTCCCAAGAACCCTCTCCTTTTGTGTTGGCGGATTTTATGAAGAAGTTGTTTGTGTTCGCGGGCCTCTTTTGAATAGTCTTCCCCTTGAAGGATTTTGACATCAATCCTTTTATTGATGTTGTGAATCTCACGTTCTATTATTTTTAAATATTGTTCTCTTGTCATATACGATTTTACGAAATCGTGTCGCGTTAACGTCCATTGAAACGCGACGGACCCCTTAATTACTATTAATCACTTACATATATAGTATATGTGAACGAACGTTCACAGTCAAGAAAATACCTGTGGATAAGTCTCCTAATCAAAAAATACTCATAATCTATGAGTATTTTTTGATATTATTTAGCCTTAACTTTCTTTGGTTTCTTAACTTCTTTTCTATGTCCGTCACCTTTTGCCATATGATTTATTAAATTATTATTTGTAATATTTATATTATAGATTAATTATTTTTTTATTTCAAATTTTGGAAAAAGAATTTCCCCATTAGACTTGTTGTATGAGTAGATAAAGCTTGCCTTACTTTGTATATGCCCATCCTCGTATGTCACCTCACCTGTTTTTGTTGAAGGGTTAATACTTATCGCTATTGTGTACCAAGTGCCTCCCAAGACTGGCTTGTTCGTCACAATGGTTGCGATATTATCGCGAATATAATTTTCAACAAATAATTGCTCATCTAAATACTCACAGTCTATTTGGCTCATAGATTTTATGTATGACAGGTTGTCTTTATTCTTATAAACGTATACACCATCACCACGATCAATCATTTCTCCAAATCCGACAGTAGCGCTACCATCTCCCCACTTGATATCCAATTCTTCTTTGACTTCCATGCCTTCAGCTCGTGAATTCCACCAAACAAGAGATGAGCGAGACATCGATTTTTGGTTTAAGGGACTAATAATGCCCTCAAAGGTTCCAACTTTTGAATCTGATTCGGCTGGTAGATGCTGGAATTCACCTGTAACCTTATTACCTAAAATATTTAACTTAAGCCAAGCTTTATCGTAAAAGCCCCTATCTGTTTTATCTGCTCGATAGTAACAAATAGATACAGGGGTTATTTCTTCTACTGTATTATTAACAGGGTTTTCATTTTGAATGATTACCTCATTCTCCATATTAGTTTTAATACTTAAGACAATTGCCCCAATTATGATAATAATAAGTATAATAATGCCAATTTGTTTAACTTTGTATAAGTTTTCCATAATCTAATTATATCATTTATATAAGAAAACTACTCTTCCGGATTTTACTAATTATTTAATAAGTGGTTAAGAAAAAAATTAAAAAATTCTTTTATTTTTTCTTAATCTCTAAATATTTTCTATTTTTTAGTTTCTCCGGCATGAGATCTTTACTAGTATATTTCTCATAATTTTTACCATAACCTAAGTTTTTATTTAATTTCGTGGCAGGGTTCCTTATTTCAAGTGGTATAGGTAAATTCCCATATTTTATGACATCATCTTTTGACTTTAAATAAGCATCGTATGCCCTCCTGTCTTTAGGAGCTTCTGAAAGATAGACGACTCCGTGAGCCAAGTTTTCTCCGCATTCAGGCATACCGATAGTTGTAACAGCTTGGAACACAGCATTTGCGACTACAAGGGCCGTAGGCAAGGCGAGCCCTATATCTTCACTTGCAAATATAACCATCCGACGAGCTATGAACTTGGGATCCTCTCCTGCTTCTAACATTCTGTTCATATAGTAAAGCGCTGCATCAGGTTGTGAGGCTCGCATACTCTTTATAAATGCACTTATAGTATTGTAGTGTTCATCCCCTTTTTTATCATAACGAAGATACTTAGATTGGAGAGTATTTTTGAAATTCTCTATGGTTATATCTTTATACAAAGAGATAGTGTTTTCTATCATGGCGAGAGCTTGGCGAGCGTCCCCCTTTGCCATAGACACAAGCCATTCTGATGCATCTTTCTTCATTTTGTGTCCTGTACTTTTTATTATTTTTCTCATGTCCTCGTTGGTAAGTTCTTCCATTACAAAGACACGACAACGAGAAAGAAGTGCGGGGATAACCTCAAAGCTAGGATTTTCAGTAGTTGCACCTATGAGTACAAGTCTCCCACTCTCTACATAAGGGAGCAGGAAATCTTGTTGGGCTTTATTAAAACGGTGAATTTCATCGAGGAAAAGAATTCGTGGACCTAGGAGTGAGCCGCTTGTTTTACCTTCAACTATTTGTCGGATGTCATCTTTACCAGCAGAGACAGCCGAGAGTTCGTGATAGTCAGCATTTAAAGCTTTTGCATATATTCTAGCTAGTGTTGTTTTCCCGACACCTGGTGGGCCCCAGAGAATGAATGAGAATATGTGCCTCTCTTTGATAGCAATAGAAAGTGGCTTACTCTCTCCTACGAGATGTTCTTGCCCGACAAACTCTTTCAAACTTCTGGGTCTGATTTTTGAAGCTAGGGGTTCCATAGGTAGATTATATCATCATTATTTAAAATTTTTATCACTTGACTAGCGCTTCATAGAGTAATATAGTTAAAGAAACTAACATTAAAAAAATTGACCCAATGGAAAAAGATATAATTTCTTTTATGATTATTGCTGGTGTGTGTGCCACTATAGCCTTAATTGGCAACATCTTGTTCTCTTTGATAAAAAAAATAATTTTTCGTCAAAAAAATTAAAAAATATTTGTTATGGAAAATTATCAGATTATTGTAATTTTGTTGTTGGTTTTATTTCCAGCAACAGCTTTTCTTGCGTATTTATTTCCTAAGAGGTTTGAGGATCTTTTGGATTTCTTTTTTTTAGTGTTTTTTACTAATAAATAAAATAGGCCTGCCAGATTTTATCTGGCAGGCCTATTCTTTTATCTCCTATATTTTTTATTCTTCCACTTATCAGCTATTTTAACTCTTGTGAGTGAGCGTTCGAGTTCGGATTCAAAGTGTTCAAAGTCTACCACTTCTTTGTTCTCTGCAAGCTTACGCAGTTCTTCCGATTTAGTTTTTGCTTTATCAATTGCTTCCTCTGTGATGTCTCCTACATGTTCAGCAAAGTCAGCTAAGATAGCGACTTCTGTAGTACCTTTATCTCCAGTTTTCACTTCTACAAATCCACCTACGACAGCGACTGGCACATGCTCTCCATTTACAAAAGAAACGATATCTCCAGAAGCTAAAGGAGCGATAAGGGGCACATGATCTGGCAAAATGGTTATCTCTCCTTCTTTGGTAGGTATAGTTACAGACTCTACCTCCTCTTCGAGGATAAGTTTTTCTGGTGTAACTATTTTAAGTTGTAGTAGTTTACTCATTAGTAATTGGTAATTAGTAATTATTAATTATAGAGCGCCCTTCATATAAAAGTCATTTTCAGACTTGTCGTCATGTTTACCTTCAAGTATTTCTTTAAATGATCTGATTGTTTCAGATAGAGGAACATAAGACCCTGGTGTACCTGTGAACTGTTCAGCAACGAAGAATGGTTGAGATAGAAATTTCTGAATCTTGCGAGCACGAGAAACTAGAGCCTTATCGTCTTCTGAAAGTTCTTCCATTCCTAGAATTGCAATGATGTCTTGTAAGTCCTTGTATCTTTGCAGAACACGCTGAACTTCACGGGCAACTTCATAGTGTTCCTTTCCTACGATGTGTGGATCAAGAATTGTTGATGAAGAGTCAAGTGGATCCACAGCTGGATAAATACCTATCTCTGTAAGAGAACGGTTGAGCACAACAGTAGAGTCAAGGTGAGAGAATGTGGTAGCTGGAGCTGGATCAGTAAGGTCGTCGGCTGGTACGTAGACAGCTTGGACGGAAGTCACTGAACCTTTGTCTGTGGATGTAATTCTTTCTTGTAAGTTTCCCATTTCTGTTGAGAGAGTTGGCTGGTAACCCACAGCTGAAGGAATACGTCCAAGTAGAGCTGACACCTCAGAACCTGCTTGTGTAAAGCGGAAGATATTGTCTATGAAGAAAAGCACATCTTTCCCTTCTTGGTCACGGAAATGTTCTGCCATTGTCAGACCGGAAAGAGCTACGCGTAGACGAGCACCAGGTGGTTCATTCATTTGTCCGAAGACCATGGCAACTTTGTCTAGAACTTTAGAGTCTTTCATTTCGTGATAAAGATCGTTACCTTCACGAGTACGTTCACCAACTCCAGCGAATACAGAATATCCTCCGTGGTTACTTGCGATGTTATGAATGAGCTCTTGGATCACGACAGTCTTCCCTACTCCAGCTCCTCCAAATAGTCCAACTTTTCCTCCCTTAAGAACAGGACAAATAAGATCGATAACCTTAATACCAGTTTCTAGAATTTCAACTTTTGTAGCTTGAGCTGTAAACTCTGGAGCTTTGCGATGAATCGAAGATCTCTTGTTGTCAGTAGCGATAACTTTTCCATCGTCAATTGCATCTCCCAATACGTTAAAGATTCTACCAAGGGTTGCAGTTCCTACAGGGACAGAGATAGGCGCTCCTGTATCAGTCACTTCCATACCACGAGCAAGTCCATCGGTTGTATCCATGGCGACAGAACGGACAACAGAGCCACCTAAGTGTTGTTCCGTTTCTAGGGTAACTTTTATATCACCGTTCATGACAGTTAAAGCGTTGTATATTTCTGGAACTTCTCCCACAAATTCTACGTCGACGACTGGCCCGATTATTCTTTTGATTTTTCCAATTTTATTCATATAATTTATCTAGCTTTCTAATAATATTGATAATAAATTCTTAATTCCTGATTTTTAATTCTTAATTAATTGACGCCATTCCTGCACTAATCTCTGATATCTCTCTTGTAATACCTGCCTGACGTGCTTTGTTAAATACTAATGTCAGGTCGTCTATCATTTCTCCGGCAGCTTCTGAGGCATTCTTCATGGCCATCATACGAGAGGATTGTTCACTAGCACTGGACTCAAGTATCATATGGTATATCTGCATTCGGACTAATTTCTCTGCAAGGGATTCTACTATTGTATTCATATCTCCCTCAAAAATGTATGGAACTTTATTTATCGAATTTTCCCCAAAGACCGGACTTTTGGGAGTACCCAAAGGCCCGGCCTTTGGGGAATCTCCTAACTCATCTATCAATTCTTTCAAGTCTTCTTTTACAATAGGTAGAATTTGTTTGACATGAGGTTTTTGCGTAAGAGCTGAAACAAAGTCTGTATATGCTATGTAAACTTTATTATATTTACCCGATTTGTATTCGTCAATAATCATTTTTGACATCGGTATTAAGTCAGAAAGCGCGCTATTGTCTGGTATTTCTAAGAATGAAGCGGTAACGTTCTGGCCAATTCTTCTCATGGCATTGTCCCCCTTCTTTCCAACTGTTATTATATCGATTTGCACAGGTCCGACCTGGGCAGAATCCTTAAGAGCTAAGACAGTTTTCTTTATTATTTGAGAATTATAAGCTCCACACAGTCCACCGTTAGAGGTAATAAGAACAAAAAGAGTTTTTGAATCTTCATTTACCTTTTGTTCAACAAAGAAAGGACTGTTCACCTCATCTAATCTTTCAGATAAAGACGTAAGTAAATCCCAAGAATAATTTGCATATAAACGAGAAGATAGAGCTTTAAATATAGCACGCTTCATCTTCGAAGCTGCTACGAGTTCCATCGCTTTTGTAATCTTCTTTGTGTTCTTCACACTCTTTATTCTTTGTTTTATTTCTTTTGTTCCCGCCATATTTATTTATTAAAACTTACTACGAATTCTTCGATTACTTTTTTAAGTTCAGCTTCACCGGCATCTGTCCACATTTTTGTTTCATTTACTTCTTTATAGAAAGTTTTTGCGTTTCTACTTGCGTATTCTGCAAGACCTGCTTCAAATTCTTTTACTTTCTCAACTTTTACTTCATCAATGAATCCATTGATAAGAGCATAGAGAGTTACAATTTGGTCTACAGTTCCTACTGGTGCGTATTGAGGTTGCTTTAGTACTTCCACTGCTCTTTTACCACGTTCTAGTTGACGCTTTGTTCCTTCATCAAGATCAGAGCCGAATTGTGCGAAAGCTTCAAGTTCACGATACTGAGCAAGCTCAAGCTTGATTTTACCAGCTACTTTTTTCATAGCTTTGATTTGAGCATTTCCTCCTACACGTGATACTGAAAGTCCAACGTTCACAGCTGGTCTTATGCCCTTGTAGAACAAATCTGTTTCAAGGAAGATCTGTCCATCAGTTATTGAAATAACGTTTGTAGGAATATATGCAGATACGTCTCCAGCCTGAGTTTCGATAATTGGTAATGCTGTAATAGATCCACCTCCATATTCTTTGTTTCTTCTACAAGCACGTTCTAGAAGACGTGAGTGCAAATAGAAGACGTCCCCTGGGTAAGCTTCACGGCCTGGTGGACGACGAAGTAGAAGTGAAATTTCACGGTAAGCCACAGCGTGTTTAGACAAGTCATCATAAATAATTAATACATCTTTTCCTTGATCCATAAAGTATTCAGCGATAGATACTCCTGTGTAAGGTGCAATATATGCAAGTGCTGCTGGCTCTGATGCTCCTGCTGATACCATGATTGTGTAGTTCATGGCACCTCCTTCTTCTAGTCTTGTTTGTAGTTTACGAAGTTTTGAATCTTTCTGCCCGATAGAGACATAAACACAAATCATGTTCTGGCCCTTTTGGTTTAAGATTGTGTCGATAGCGATAGCGGTCTTGCCTGTCTGACGGTCACCAATGATAAGCTCACGTTGACCACGGCCGATAGGGATAAGTGCATCAATAGCTTTAATACCTGTCTGAACTGGTTGGTCAACCGAAAGACGTGTAATAACCCCTGGGGCTACTTTTTCAATAGGATTTCTTTTATCTGTCTTTATAACTCCTTTACCATCAATTGGTTCTCCTAGTGCATTCAATACTCTGCCGATTTGTAGATCAGATACTGGTACAGAAAGGATATTCCCTGTGGCTTTAACTTCCTCCCCTTCGTGAATTTTTGAGAAGTCACCAAGAACTATTATACCCACAGTGTCTTCTTCTAGGTTAAGAGCAACACCGAGTGATCCACTAGCGAAGCTAACCATTTCTGATGCTTTCAAGTCTGAAAGACCAGAAACACGAGCAATACCGTCAAATATTTCAACTACGTGCCCTACCTTTTCAACCTTAGTGTCGGCTTGGAATTTCTCTATCTGCTTTCTTAAATTTTCTACAATGTGATTTTTGCTCATGTTAGTTTTTTATTAAATAATCTTGTAATTGGTGTATTTTGTTGGCTAGTGTTGCGTCTATGATTTCGTCCCCTATTTCTATCTTTATTCCGCCTAGTAATTTTGGATCAATCTTCTCTTCTAGTATTACTTCTTTTGCTTTATATCTTTTCTTTATAAATTCTTCTATTTCTTTTTTTGCTCCAACTTTGATTTCTATTTCAGTACTTACTTTTGCATTTATTATTCCATTGTCCTTATTTACGATTTTTTGTAATGCTTTCAATATCTCTTCTTTTTTCCCAAGTAAGTTCTTGTTTTTAAGATATGTAGCACACTTTAAAATAGCAGACTCAAGATCCGCTCCTTCTTTATCTTGTGAGGATTCATATATTGCACTTGCTAGATTTTTAATTGAAATACTTGCCATAAAATTGTTACATTTTCTTGATTTGTTCTAATGTTTTCTCATCGAAGGATGCATCTTTGTGGGATTCTAGAAGCTTTTCTGTTGCTTTAACTACGAGAGATACTATTTCATTCTTGGCTTCTTCTATCATTTTGGTTTTTTCAGACTCAAGTGACTTTTTCCCTTTTTCTATCATTTCTCCTATTTCTTTATTTGCATCCTCAATCATTACCCTTTTCTTGTCTTCGGCCTCCTTTTTCCCTTCTTGGAAGATAGTGTTGGCTTCTATGCGTGCATTTGCCAAGACCTCCTCATATTCATTTTTCGTTTTCTTTAATAATTCTGCATTTTTAACTGCATCCGTCAGACCTCCTTCTATACTATCAGTTCTTTCTTTCATTATTTTCTTTATTGGTTTTAAGGCAAAGAAATAAATTAAAAGAAAAACTAAACCGAAGTTTATTGCTTGAGCTATAAGAATTTTCCAATCTATGTGAAATGTTGATATAAATGAATCCATGATTTTATAATTAATGATTAATAATTTTTACTTCTTACTCCTAGTCATTTGAGATATCCTAATCCGAAAGAATGATAGAACTTCAGACGGACAAGGATACAAACGACCAGATGTAAACAGTAAACTATTTAATTGAAAAGGCAATAACAAGTGCGTAAATAGCGATAGCTTCAGCGAAAGCTGAGGCGATAAGCATAGGTACGAACACTTTTCCTGAAGCTTCTGGATTGCGTCCAATTGCTTCCATCGCTTTTGCTCCGATCATACCGATACCAATAGCAGGACCGATAGCTCCTAGACCAATGGCGATTGCTTTTGCGAATAATGCTGCTGCTGCTGCGTCCATATTTTGTTTTATCTGGTTTTAACTCAGATACAATTAACTAATAATGTTTGACCTTTACTTTACTACACCAAGGCTTGCTCTTTATGAGTAGACTTGTCTTTTTCGTTGTGCTCTTCGTGTTCATCATGATCTTGAGCGGCAATTGTGAAATATACGAGAGTTAATATAGAGAAGATGAATGCCTGTATAAATCCCACGAATAACTCAAGCCCCATAAATGGTAATGGTAATCCATACGCAAGAATGGCACTCATAGACATGAGCAAGACCTCACCCGCAAAAACGTTACCGAAAAGACGGAATGAAAGTGAAGCTATTTTTGCAAATTCACCTATAAGTTCCAATACTCCTACGAAGAACATGATTGGAGCTGAAATAAGGATCGCTGGCTCCTTCCTCACTTTCCTTATCATTTCTCCAAACGCATTTACATTAACATATTTATTGAACATTTTCCATACACCGATAGATAATATACCAAAGATATTTGCCCCGATGACAGACATGATTCCAAGAGCTAGGGTTGTATTGATATCAGCTGTTCCACTGCGGATAAATGGTATAAATGCTTTTCCGTGTTCGGTAGTCTCTATTAGCCCAAATCCACCAAGAGGTAAAATTCCTAACCAGTTGCTAATAAGGACAAAGATGAAAATAGAAAAGGCTAGAGGGAAAACTTTAGCAGTTATCTTCTTACTGCCTGTGACCTGATCAGCTAGATTCATTGCTCCCTCTATAATAATTTCAAATCCATTCTGGATTCCCTTTGGAATTTTCTTAGCTTTAATTTTAATAGCAAGAGTTACAACTAGGACAATTAGAACAACTATCCAAGTAGTAAATACTGAGTTGGTGATTGTAAAGTTACCGATATGTCCTATCGGTTCAGCGTATAAAGTGGATTCATGAGATATTTCCTCACTAGCTCCAGTTCCTACTGTGTTTACTGCTTCTGCCTCTCCTATTTGATTTTCTATATTAATTTGGCTCATTATTTTAAATCTTTATCCATGTATTTCTTGGCAATTTTTATAATCATAAACATTGAGAGTGTAAACGTGGTGGCCAATGATACACATAAAATCCATGGTGTTGTATCGAATTTATTATCCAAGTATTTGCCAATAATTAAACTGAAGATAACTGGCGTAATAATCCAAGCCGAAACCCTTGCAAATACTTGTAAATATTCACTATTCAACAATGATTCCTTTTTCTGCTTTTTGTCATCATTATTCATAAAAAGAAAATGGCTTATGGCCGACCCTACTATATCAAATAATTGCGATATTTTCAAGTTTTTGCTATATTGGTATAGTCTTTATATATAAAGAGTTTTAATTGAGTTGAATTGTGTATTTTGCGTGTGTAGTTCAGTGGTAGAACGCTGTCCTGATAAGACAGAGGTCCTTGGTCCGATTCCAAGCACACGCACAATTTAAAAATCCCCTTGTGGGATTTTTAAGTGCGCGTGAGCAAACAAACTGCTTTGTTTGCATCTTGCGATTAGTAAATCGAACCGTGAGGAGAATCGGAAGACTTTTCATTATCGAAGATTGAAAAGTACCCGCTACCGTAGGGCGAGATAAGCGTACTCGCGATCCAAGCACACGCACAAAAATAAAGAACCAGAATCATCTGGTCCTTTTTTGTGGGTTTAAAACTAATTGCTATTGGATTAATACAAGAATACATAATTTTCTGATAATTCTTTCTTGTATTGACTTACCCATTCAAATTGTTTCGAATGGAACAGTTCATCAGCTTTTTGTGATAGTTCTAACATATAAAGAAAAGAGAATCTGTTGAAGGGATCTCCAATTGTGGCAGAACCAAGATATGACATATTGGCAGTTAATGTAATATCAAAGACCTCATCTTTACTACCATTTTGTTTTGCTGAAATGTTTGCATAGTTACATAAATTTTTTACCTCGCCATCTATAATTACAGGAGGTTCAGTTAGTATGATCAGTTGAGTTTCATTAACTCTACTTCTCAAATCTAACAATACGAGAGTCGGATTTTCATATTTTCCATGTCGAGGTAAAGTTGCATACAGACAAGCAATTTTTGATTCTCTACCATTTTTGTACTTAAGAACAAAAGCCTTTACATCTTTTATTCCCAAATAATTTAAAAACTGATAAAAAAGTACCTCAGGTAACTCATACAAAAGTTTCTTCTGTTTTTTCATAACTTTTAATATTTATGTGAATGAAATTTTTCTTCTATCTTACAACATCTATTGATATATGTCAAACTAAAATCCCTCGCTCTTTCGAGTAAGGGATTTTTATTCAGGATAATGTTAATTATCTGCGGAAACCTCCACCATTTTGTGGACGCTCTTCCATAGGACGAGCTTCGTTTACTGTAAGGTTTCTTCCTTCGAAGTCCTTTCCATCAAACATTGAGATAGCTGTAGCTGCATCTGAATCGTTTTCCATTTCAACGAAACCAAAGCCTTTTGAGCGACCTGTCATCTTATCCATAATAATAGTTGCTGAAGCGACAGCTCCTGCAGCACTGAAATGAGCACTTAGCTCATCGTTGGTAGTCTTATAAGGAAGACCACCTACATACAACTTTTTTGCCATATATGACAATGTATTCTCATAGCGATACTTTCATATCCACTACTTGAAGAAAACTAATTTATAAATGTAATCGCGAAGCTGATTTCATTTACATACCTCAATGTCCAAAA
>C687J13896_1001209_pt1 | contig 14610 bp, 16 predicted proteins | sample RifGroE2_FD_13896 | JGI IMG/M metagenome (IMG submission 13896)
TAAAACTTTAGTTAATAGATTAAAAATGTGTACTAAACTTCAATCTGCACAAATTGATAAAGCAAAAATAGGTAAAGAAGTAAAAGGTATACCTAATATTTGGACTGAATGGATAAAAACAAATAAAGATGATACTGAAAAAGAAAAACTAAATAAAGAATTTTTGAATAGTATACTTTTAGATAGACATCCATATTTTTTTATCTATCTGTATAAAAATACTTACTATAATTATAATAAATATGTAAAAAGCAATGATTTATCATGCAGACAAAAATTTGGAATACCCTTAAATGAATTAATTAATAAAAAAGATAAAAATGATGTAGAACAATCATTTGTTAATACTTACAATAAATTTTTACCAGTGATTGATAGTAATAGTGTGATGAATTCATTATGTAAATATATACAAAGTATTGATTTTGATATTAAGAATAAATTAAAAATAAAAACTGACAATGATTTATATAAATTATATATGGATGATTCAATACCTAAGAATAATGATTTATATAAAAAAGTATTAAAACAATATAATTCTTTTATGAGAGAATTAAAAGATTTAAACAATATGGGCATAAATGGTTCATTTGATAAATCAAAATATAATGATGAATCAAATGAAATTGTGATTAATATATATAATATTTTTAAAAATAAAATGTTTAAGATATGTTCTAATGCTTTTGAATTAACAAATTATTTAGTTGAAATATTTTATTGTGAATATAAAAATTCTAATAAAGATATATTGTGGAATTCTTTTGGAGAATATATTTTTAATAATGTAAAAAATAAGAATGATAAACCTATATTATTCCCTATTTCTAATAATAAAGGGAATATTATATATTTAAATAAAAAATATAAATTGAAAAGGGTGATTATTTGATTAAATTAAAATATAATGAAATTGACTATGCTAAGACAATTGAAGAAAAAGGTTTTTTGACTAATTATCATACATATGAATTAACTATTTTAATTAAATATTGGAAATCACAAGGTATTAAACCTAAACAAAGAAAAGAAAAAGCATATGAATTTTGTGAAAAATATATAGAAAATTTTAATGATGTTAAGTATTTTAAAAAAATAAATTATGCACTTCGTAAAGGAAGTAGAAAAGATAATCCATTAATCATTATTGATAATATACCTATAACTGATAAGGAAATTGAATATATTAATAATAGTAATATTGGATATGATTATAAAAAAATACTTTTTTCTTTATTAGTTAATATGAAAATTAAAAAAGAAATATGCAATTTAAAATATAGTAATTATTCAGGATATAATTATATTGGTGGCAATCAGAAAATGTTTGATGATATTTTAAAATCAGCAAAAATACCTAATATGTATAAAATTAATGATATTATTAATATATTATCACAGTTAGGTTATATTGATGTAAGAACTAGAGGTAAAATTAATTTATTATTTATTGAAAATATAGAAGATAGTGATAATGTAGTATTAAGTATAACTACTTATGATAATATTGGTTATTATTTTGATTTATATAATGGTGATAAAAGGATAATAAAATGTATTGATTGTGGTAAATTAATTAAGCAAAGTAAAAATAAACGTAAAAAATATTGTAGTGAATGTTGGAAAGAAAAACAAAAAGAATTATGGAAAGAAGCATCTCAAAAATATAGAAATAAAAATATATCGTCATAGTTTATAAATCATTAACAAATTATTATAAATAAAGAGTTATAAAACAATATTTTATATTATATGTAGTGAGTAGTATTATTAAGAGAGTTTGGTTAACACCTTACTCTCTTTTTTAATTTTGACAAATAAATTTGCTCATGATGAGTGAATGTTAATTAAATATAAAATTTAATAAAAGGAGAATCTAATTTAACTTGAAATCAATATCTCAACAAGAAAAAGAATGGTTAATATCTAAAAATATTTTAAAAATGGAGGGTGGAAAATATCCTGATTTAACTACCATATGTGGTAAAAAAAAATCAAGAAGAAAAAAACCTATGGTTCCTAGTTATATGAAAGATATAATTGATAGAGAAATGTATGGTATTAAGGAGTAAAATAATATTTCAAATAAGAAATTAATTAAATAGTAATAATAGTGCAATAAAAAATTTTCCGAGAGGAATGAAAATTATGAAAGATGAACAGAAAACAACTAAAGTTTTTTGTGATACGAATGTTTTAATGTCTAATTCAACACAAATATTTGAAAAGTATAAAGATACTAACACTAAGATATTAATTAATGGCTATGTTTTAAATGAATTGGACAAACATAAATTATCATCCGATGAAAATAAAAAATATAAAGCAAGACAAGCAAGTAGAGACATTGAGAGTAATCAAGATATGATTGAATATGTAGTTAGAGAAAGTAATTTTGAATATACTCTCCCCTGTTCATTTGATAAGGATAATTATGATAATAAAATAATTAGTGTTTTAAATAATATATATTTTAGTAATGAAGAATTCGGATTAGAAAATGGTATTGAAATTTTTGCATTGAGTAATGATTTATTGTTTAGACAAAAGTGTAAATTGTTAGGTATTAGATGTGAAAAGTTTGAAGAAAAATGTGATATTGCTTATAAAGGATTTATTGAATTAAATTTAAATTCAGATGAAATTACTGAACTTTTTGATAATCCTAATAATAGTAACTATAAATTTATAGAAAATCAATATGTAATAATTAATGAAAAAGGTAAACGTAAATCACAAGAATTTAGATATAGTAATGGAAATCTTGAAAGATTAAAACTTCCTGATTCTAAATATATTAAAGGTAAAAATGCTCAACAAAGATGTACTTTAGATTTGCTAAACAATAAAGATATTCCAATTAAGATTATTGCAGGAACTTATGGCAGCGGCAAAACACATTTAACTACTAAAATGGGATTATACCATGTATTTGAAAAAGGAAATTATGGTACTATTCTTTTACTTAGAAATCCTCTGGGTTCTGGTGAAGAAATTGGATTTCTTAAAGGTGATAAAGAAGAAAAAATTGGTGATTTCTTTAAATGTATTGAGCAATATATAGATGTTTCTATAACCAAAGATAAAAATATTAATGAATATATTAAAAAAGATATTCCATTTTATATTAAAGGTATGAGTTATGGTTCTACATATGTTTTTGTAGATGAAGCAGAAGATATGAATTTAAATATTCTTAAATTAATTGGTAGTAGAATTGAATCAGATTCATGTGTTATATTTTGTGGAGATTATAAACAATCAGAACCAAAATATAAAAATAACAATGGATTATATCAATTAATAGAAAAATTAAAAGGTAATCCATTAGTAGGCATTGTAGTATTGAGCGAAGATATTAGATCAGAAGCAAGTAAAGTATTTGTTGATATTTAATAATGGTCGATTATGGGTAGAAATTAAATCATCCTCTCTACCCTACTTATAATTTTATTCTTCGGAGGAATAAATGGAAAGATATAAACAAAAAGAAAATGAAGATACAATACCATATCTTATACGTTTAGCAGAAATAAAAATAGAAGAAAAACCAGATGATTTAATAAGTTAATTTTATATTTACCGTATTACTATATGAGTAATACGCTTAAGGCTAATAGTTTTGCCTTTAATTAATGATAAGAGTAGATGTTTTAAATCTACTCTTATTTTAATTTAATTAAAGGAGATGGTTAAATATGGGTATAAAACATACATATGAAAGTGTTAAGTATTATATAGAAGTAGAAAGTAATTCAGATTGTGAATTATTAAGTACAGAATATATAAATGTTAAAACTAACTTAAAATTGAAATGTAAATGTGGAAATGATTTTGAAAGAACGTATAGAATTTTTAGAATGGGACATGTATGTTGTAATATTTGTAGCAATAAAAATAGAATGTTAAGTTTTGAAGAAGTTAGAGATTATATAAATAGTAAAGGTTGTAAGTTATTAAGTAATGAATATAATGGATATCAAGAATATTTAAAAATACAATGTTCATGTGAAAATGTTTTTTATACAACTTTTGCTTCTTTTAAACAAAGTAATAAACATACTTGTGATGAATGTACTAAAAAAAGAATGTCTGAAAATTTAAATTTAGATTTTGAATACGTTAAATATTTTATTGAAGTTGAAAGTAATAGTGGTTGTAAATTATTACAAAATTTTTATATAAATTATGATACTAATATAATTCTTCAATGTCCATGTGGAAATAAGTTTGAAACAACATTTGCTCATTTTAAACAAAAATATAAAAGACAATGTAATGAATGCAGTACATTAAAAAGAGTTTCAAGAAGAAAAACTCAAAAACAATTTATAGATGAAGTATATAATTTAGTAAAAGATGATTATTCTGTATTAGGAGAATATATTGATAATAATACTAATATTCTTATGAGACATAATAATTGCGTTTTAGGTACTCATGAATATATGGTTGCACCAAGTAATTTTTTATCTGGTAAAAGATGTCCAGAATGTGCAAAACATAATACTCGTGGTGAATTAAGTAATTTTTGGAAAGGTGGAATTACACCTAAAAACAAATTAGAAAGAGGGACTTCACAATATAAAGAATGGAGAAAACAAGTTTTTGAACGTGATAATTATACTTGTCAATGCTGTGGAAGTTATGGTGGTAAATTAAATGCACATCATAAAGAAAATTTTAGTAATAATCATGATTTAAGATTTGATATTGATAATGGGATAACATTATGTAAAAATTGTCACCATCCTAATATAAAAGGTAGTTTTCATAATGTATATGGAACTAAAAATAATGATAGTGAACAATTAAAAGAGTATATTAATAGTTTTAAAATGAATATTTTAATAAATAAAAATATTATTTAATTAAATTAATGGTCGATTAACTACCCTATTAATAAATTTTTATAGAATTGAGGGATTGTATGGAATATTCCAAACAACCTACGGAAACAGATTATAATTATATAATTAGACTTATTGAAGGTAAATCAAATGGAATTTATGATATTGACTATATAGAATTATTTAAATTAGCATTTGGAGTCACATTAAATTCAGATGAATGTAGAAAAAGATATTATGGATTAAAAATGCTTTTGCCTTATTTAGATAAAGAGAAGATTAAGAATGTTAGTGATGATAAGGTATTGAATGAGTATGAAATTAAGAAAATTGAATTACAAAAAGAGAAAAATAAAATACAAACTTTAAGATTAGACATGAATAAAATTATTAGAGATTCTTCAAGAACGGAATTGCTATATGAAGAATTTATTAATACATTAAAAAATATGTATGATATTCCTATTCCAGAATTTAAACCTTTGTTAAATCAGAGCATTAATAAGGAATATATTCTCTCTTTTGCTGATTCACATGTAGGCAAAGAATTTAAAAGTATTACTAATGAATATAATCTTGATATTGTATATGATAGATTTAACAAATTGCTATCAGAAACAATAGAGATAATTCAAGAAAATAATATTAATAAATTAACTGTATTAGCATTAGGAGATGTAATTGAAGGTTGTTGTCTAAGAATCTCCATGTTACAACAATTAAAAATTGGCATTGTTCAACAAACAATTTATTTTATGAGATTCATTGTTTCTTGGTTAACTGAATTAAGTAAATATGTTGAAATTATATATTATCAAGCACCATATTCTAATCATTCTCAGATTAGACCATTTGGTACTAAGGCAAATGAATTTCCTTCTGAAGATATGGAAAAAATTATATTTGCTTACATACATGATATTCTTGCAAATAATCAACGTATTAATATTGTTGAATGTAAAGAAAAATATATAATCTTTAAAATATTTAATTATAATGTTATTGCTTGTCACGGACACGACATAAGAAATGTAGATACTTTTCTTAAAGATATTAGCAATAAATATAGAATATTTTTTGATTATGGATTTTTTGCTCATAAACATTCAAGTAATATAAGAGTAGTAAGTGAAGGACTAACAAATAATTGCGAAGTTATCAATATACCTTCGGTTATGGGAAATGATGATTATGCAGATGAATTATTAGTTGGTTCAAAAGCAGGTGCTACTTTAATTGAATTTACTGAAAGACAAGGTAAAAGAAAAACTTATGATATTATTTTAAATTAATAAAATAATAATGAAAGGATTAAATGTATAATGCTATGATTTATTTATTTATTTTCATTGGCGTGATTATTGGTATACTTTGTGAAAGATACCTATTTGTTATCCTAGATCTATATCTTCAAGTATTTCAACATAAACAATCTGTAAATGCTACAATGTATCAATTACAATCACAAGAAGCAGTTATATTATTCAATCGTGAATATCCAGAATCAAATAGCAATAAAACTAAAGAGTTAAGTTCTGCTATTGGTTTTGCTTGTGGTAATTCAGACGATGTTTATTATGAAGATGAGATTGAGGATTGTAGAAAGTAATGTTATTAGATTAGTAATATAATTTGTTTAGTTAGTTTAGTTAAATAAATAAGTAATATAAAATTACATATTAAAAGGAGAAATTTAAACATGCAATTAACAACCAAACATTACTATGACGATGAAACTTTTGAACACGTAGCATCTAAGTTTTATATTGATAGTGAAGAATGTGATTTTGAAACTTATCAAGATTTTGTTGGTGGTTTAAGTGAATATAATGAGGATGAAATTGATGAATTAAAAGAAAATCCTTATGAATATGACGATAATTGTCAATGTCAATGTGAAATTTGTAATGATTATGATAATTGTTGTGAAAGTGGAGAATGTAATTATAAGGATGAATGTTGTGGAGAATGTGATGAAGTAGTAGAAGAATTTGATTACAGTGAATTGTTAGAAGTATATGCACAAAGGATTCAAGAAACTAAAGGTAATAAAACTTATATTAAGAAAATTTTAGACGAATTTGCAGATATTTTTATTCCTGATTATGAGGAAGATGAAATTGAAGAATTTTGTGAAGATGATGAATGTTCAGGTTGTATTTATAATAAAGAAGATATTCCAGATGAATTATTGGAAGAGATAAAAATGATTGAATTTTTTGCTGATAAAATTGAGAATATTAATTGTGATTGCGAAGCATGTTTGAGGAATGTATTATATGAATTATATTGTGTTGGTAAGAATATTGGATATGGTGATTATAAGGATTATATGAAAAAAGTAATAGAAGAAGTGTTAGAGGAATAATAATATTACAATAAAATATTAATGTAGAATGAATGCACTCTTTTTAGGGTGTATTTTCTTGTGCATTAAAATTATTATAATTATAAAGTAATAATATAAATAAATAATATAAATATTAAAGGAGGTTTTAAAATAAATGGCATATATCCATGTATATCAAGGTGCTACTATAACATCTGGAGGCACTGAAGGTACTCTTGTTTCTGAAGGAACAGGATTATCGCCTATTAGTATCACCCTCAACGCAACTAACAATCAAATTTCTGATCCCATTAAATTAGCTCTCCGCTGTGAGACTGGTTATCAAACAACAGGAAATTGTGTTATAACACCAACAGGCACAACTGCTGCGAAATGGGCATTAAGTTTAGATGGAGTAACATTTGGAGCGTATGGTGATCCATTAACTATTACTAGTGTTATAGGTGCGACAAATACAATTTTTTACAGTAAAGCTAAATCAACTTCAGATGAAACGCCGATTAACGATACATCTGTAGATTTAGAGGTTACAGCGACTATAGAAGCAGTTTAGGAGTTGATAATATAATATGCAAACTATGTATGAAGGAATAGTTAATTCTCCTACAACTTTCCTAGATGGAGATATTGATGCAACACAAACAACAATACCTGTAATAGATGCTACTAAATTGCCAGATGCACCAAATCAAGCAACAATTGGAGTAACTGAAAATGCTGAAACTATATTATATACTGGCAAAAGTGGCAATATTTTAACAGGTTGTACTAGAGGATTTGAAGGTGTTGCAAGTATATGGAATAGTGGAAGTATTATTGGTAGAAATTTTACTAATTATGATTATAGTAGTTTAGTTAGTAATGTAATTGAGCATATAAATGATGATGCAGAACATGGTATATTTTATCGCCAAGCAATTATTAATGGTGGGTGTCAAGTAGCACAAGATATAGTTAAAACATTATCTACTACACCTCAATATGGCTCTGTGGATATGTTTTCCGTTAAGGCCACAGGCACAGCAGTTAGTGCAGGTACAATAACACAGGTAACAAATTCTACTATTGGTACTACTGGATATGCTTTAGCAGTAACTGGAGTAACGCTTACTGGGACTGGTATTATTTATACTCGTTACCGTATAAGTGCAAAAGATGCAATTAAATTAAAAAATAAAATAGGATCTTTTGCACTTATAGTTTGGCATGATGTTGGAAGTAATATTAATTATACGATATATATACGCAAACCAACTGTTTCAGATAATTATACTGGAGTAACTGAAATAGCTAATAGTGGAGCAATTAGTGTATCTTCTGGAATTTCTAATCTAATTAAATTTGAGAATATAACTTTAGGTGATGTTTCAAACGGTTTAGAAATAGAAATTCAAGTTGCGTGTGGTGCTGTAACTACAAAGAATTTCCATTTTACTGAATTTCAATTTAATAAAGGAAGTCTAGTATTGCCATTTATTTATATAAGTTTAAGTAATACACAGTATGCTTGTCAAGAATATTATTATCGTTCTTGGAATGAAGGAGTTGTTGCTCCTAATACTGGTTCGATAAGTGGCGTATCTTCTGCTACAAATAATATTATATGTTCATTTAGATTTCCAACTCCTATGAGGATTGCTCCTACATTACGAATTATAAATGATAATACAGATAAACAGGTTCGTGTAACAGCTACAAATGCTAAAATTTCTTTTACTACAGTTAATTATGCTGGTAATAGAAAAGGTTTCTCATATTTATATGATAGTGGCACACCTTTTACAGTAGGTACATATTATGATTTTGATTTAATTGCAGATGCTAGATTATAGAAATAGTAGGAGGTAAATTATGGATTACAAACATTATATACGATTAGATGAAAATAATCTAATTATTAAATCATTTTCTACAGCATTTGAACAGCCAGAAGAAAATGATATCCTAATCTGTGAAACAAATGAAAGACATTTTAACTTAGATTTATATATTTATCCAGGAGTATTAAAATACAAATATATAGATAATCAAATTACAGAAAGACCAGCAAGTGAATTGATTATACCGCCACAACCTATACAAATAACAACAGAAGATATTCAAAATCAATTAGCACAAATAAATAATGATTTTCTTGGATTTTTGGATTGGTATTATATTACACATCCAGAAGAATCATAAAATAATTATGTAAATTATATATTAAATAAAATAAAAGGAGGAATTTCAAATGACAATTTATCCAATGACAGTTTATCCGTTTAGAACTTCGTCTTATGCAAGAGCAATTTACCTTTATGGGACTACTACTTTTTCATTAATTGTTCAAGAATATGTAGAGCCAGTAAAACAATATGCTGCATTAAATTTTACTTTAGCACAAATTGATAATGCTTTATTAGTTGGTTATATTACTCAACAAGAATATGATGATACAATAGCATATATTGTTTAAGTTTTAATTTAAGTTTAAATACTCCTTGAAGGGAGTGACATAATGTAATAAATGTTTAACAGAGGTAAATTAAATAGACAATCATTTAATAGATCATCAATAGTTTTATATAATGTGAATATATCAATAGATACTAATCGTAAAATAATATTATCTGATATAATTAATAATGATATTATAAGATATGTAAATGTAATTGATATAGTAAATAATGATAATGCCAGAATATTATATAATACAATATCTACAAATACTGATACTTTAATAAATATTATAAATGATATATCTTTAAACAGTGATAGCATTAGAGTTATTAATAATAACGTATTAATTAACAATGATACTTTAAGGGTATTATTAAATAGTGATATATTAAATATAGATACATTAAGGAATATAAATAATATTACTTCTATTAACAATGATTTATTAAGAATCATACATACAACAGAAAATATTAATAATGATACTTTAAGAAATATTGTTAATTCTGTAGATGTAACTAATGATACCTTAAGAGTTATTACTAATTCAAATATTGTAAATGTTGATTTATTTAAAAAATTAATTGTTGATAATATAGTTAGTATTGATACAAAAAGATTAATAGTTAATATTGATGTTGTCAGTAATGATTTATTTAGAGTTATATTAAATAGTATATCTTTAAATAGTGATATATCAAGAAGTATATTAGTTAGTGATAATGTAAATATAGATTTATTAAGGATACTAACTAATCAGAATGTAACTATTGTTAATGTAGATTTATTAAGAGTATTATTGAATAATGTAAATATCAATAGTGATATAAATAGAAAATTAGTTATTAGCAATACTTCTACATTTGATACAATAAGAAATATAGTAAATAGTAAAATTTTATTTGCTGATACATTAAGACATGTTAATAAGTCAGTTAGTATTAGTAGTGATTTAAGAAGAAATATACAATTATATGTTACTGTGTTAGAAGATTTAAAGAGAATTATTATTTCTTCTGATGATACATCAATTAAACAATTAGAATTTATAGTATATATTCAAATGCTAAATGAAATTGAGGTGGTAATTGAGAAAAGTAATGAATTTGAGGTGATAATATAGTGAAGACTGGTGATATTGGGCCAGAATTAATATTTATTGTTAAAAAAAAAGAAATTAAAAATGGAATAACAGAAGTAAGTTTAGTTGATTTAACAAATGTAACAAAAGTAGAAATGTTATATAGAGGATATAAAATTACTAATACAAAAGAATGTACTATATTAGAACCAAAAACAAGTGGAAAAGTTAAATATATTGTTGAAAGTGGTGATTTTCCTAGAGAATGTAATTATAATACACAGATAAAATTGACGTTTAATGATGGGGAAATATATTATAGTGATGATTTTAGTATAATTGTGGATGGAGTGATTGTGTAGGTTTTGGTGTGTTTTGAGTTATAGGTTGTACAGATGGATTTATGGGTGTAGAATCCCAACAAAGAAGTTTAATATTACAGCATAGAAAGAACTCATCCTTAAACGGATGAGTTTTGTTGTGTGTTGTAATAGTGCAAATGGGAGAATTGGTTGAGATATTAGATTATTTTAAGAAGTTAGGTATTTAGGGGAGTCATGATCCCCTCTCTACACAGCCTAACTTCTTTTTTATTTTTAATTTTAAGGTAAATGTGTAGAGAAATAAAATAAATTGTGTGGAGGATGATTAGAAATGTCATTAGAAACAAAAGAAATTGAAGTTATTTTAAGAGGTAAAAATATTAAACATTTTGAAGATTTAAATTATGAAGTGCCAAGAGTTAAAGATAATCATTATAGATTAGTTGTTCCTAAAAATACAAAGATATTAGTTAAAGTAGAGGATTTACCTAAAGGTTCTAATATAATAGTTGATGTAAAATGTGATTATTGTGGGAAAGTAGTACCCAAAAAATATTATAAATATACTAAACAAAAAGAAAACTCTATAATTAATAAAGATTGTTGTGATGAATGTAAACAATTAAAAACAAAAGAAGGTTTATTATTAAAATATGGTGTAGAAAGAAATACTCAAATACCTAAAGTAAAAGAAAATATGTCTATATCTAGAAGACATAACTTAGAAACAGTAAGAAAATTATTTTTAGATAAAGGACTAATAATTGATGAAAATACTTTTGATTACAAAAATGATAGAAGTATAATATATTTTACATGTTCCAAACATCCAGAAGAAGGAATACAAGATACATATTATATGATTTTACAGCAAGGTGGTTGTGGATGTAAGAAATGTAGATATGAAAAAATATCAGGTGAAAATTGTCATATGTGGAAGGGTGGAATTACAGATTTATATAATTATTTAAGAGGGAAAATTGGAGATTGGAAATTTGAATCATTAAAAAGTAATAATTTTAAATGTGTAATAACTAATATAAATGATAGTAGTATAATTATTCATCATTTATATTCATTTGCTGAAATAGTTAGGGAAACATTATTAGAAACTAATATAGAATTATATTCAAAAATTTCAATGTATAGTGAATTAGAATTAAAAATATTAGAAGATAAATGTTTAGAATTGCATTATAAGTATGGGTTAGGTGTGCCAATATTAAAATGTTTACATGATATTTATCATAATACAGAAGGAAATTTAATTACTGATAATATTAAATTTGATAATTTTAAAGATAATTACTATAAAGGTGATTTTGATTATTTATTAGATAGTAAATATAAAAGTATTAATATATTAAAAACAGTAAGTTAAAATATTAACTGTTTATTTTATTTATAAAGGAGTTGATGCCAGATGCCACCAAGAATAACTAAATCTATAAAACAACCAAAAGAGGTGTCTGGAGAAGGTTATTGTAGGGTATGTCAAAAAATATTACCTGCTTCTCGTTTTTATGAGGCAACAAATACTGTGATTGATAAAAATGGATTGCTTTCAATATGTCGTGATCATTGTAATGAGATTTATGAAACATATTACTCAATACATAATAATATTGATATTGCTATAAAATTAACTTGTCGTGATTTAGATATTAGATATAGCGAAGAAGCATTAAAACAAGCACAATCTCATGTTGAAAGTTTAATGTCTAAAGGTAAAAAAGCAGATAAATTATTTGGATATTATAAAAGTAAACTGGGTTCTACTGGAAAGAAAAATGAAAATTTTGAATCATTTAGATTTAAGGATAGTGAATTTGAAAATATTATTAATGATCAAGTTGAAGAAAATATTGATGATGATTTAGTTTTATTTTGGGGAAGAGGTTTTGATTCTATTGATGATTATATATTTTTAGAAACAGAATTGTCAAACTGGAAAAAAACTCATAAATGTGATAATCAAGCAGAAGTAACATTATTAAAAGAAATATGTATAAAAATATTAATAATAAGAAATAAACGTGCTGAAGGAGAAACAGTATCACAAGATGTAAAAGAATTACAAGATTTATTTAAAACTGCAAGTGTTGATCCTGCTAAAGCTAATGTTGCAAGTGCAGGTAAATCACATGATGCATGGGGATTATTTGTAAAAGATATTGAGCAATTTAGACCTGCTGAATGGCACGATAAACAAGAAAAATATAAAGATATGGATGGTTTTATTCCATATATTAAAAATTATATAATACGTCCTATTAAAAATTTTGTTACTGGAAATAGAGATTTCCAAATTAATGATAATATTAATGTTAATTTAGAAGATGAAGAAGTAGTTGATGTCAATGGGTAGATCATATGCAAAATATGAAAACAATCATAGTAAGTATGCAGGTCACGCTAATCAATTCAAAGCACCTAAATCTATGATTAAAGAAAAAGATGTAACAGAACAATGGAGAGATAATATAATTGACTGGAATACCTACTTCAGAAGAAATATCCATAGGTTTATCCAATTTTATTTTCAAGTAGATTTGCATTGGTATCAAATAATATGGATATATTTTATGAGTATTTCTGAAGCATTTGTAAGCATTGCATGTAGAGCAGCAGCAAAATCCTGGTTGATTGCTTTGTTTGCATTAGCAAGAGCTACACTTTGGCCTAATTCTGAAATTGTAGTAGTAGCATCTACTCAAAAACAAGCTGGTATTATATTAGGAAAGGTTGCAAGGTTTAGACTAGATCATCCTAATATTGCTAGGGAGATATCTGATTTTGCTAATACTAATAATAATCGTGTTTGTACGCTTCATAACGGTAGCACAATAAAAGTAGTTGCTTGTAATGAAGGTGGTCGAGGCGAAAGGTCTACTTTTACAATTGCGGAAGAATTTAGGATAATGGATAAAACTAAATATGATAGTATTGTAAAACCTTTTGCTTATGCTAGACAAACACCTTATTTAAAAAATCCAATATATCAACATTTAATTGAAGAACCTAGAGAAGTATTAATATCTTCTGCTTATCATAAAGCAATGTGGTGGTATGAAGAAACAAAAACAATGATTAAAATGATGTTAAGTGGTGAAAATGTAGGTTTTATTGCTTTTGATTATCCTATTGCTATTAAACATGGTATTAAAACAAGAAAACAAATATTAAGAGAAAAGTCTACAATGGACAAAGTTACTTTTATGGAAGAGTATGAAAATATTCCATTTGGTGAAAATAGTAACTCATATTTTAAATTACAAATGTTTAATAAAAATAGAATTATAAAAAAATCATTTTATCCATTAAGAAATGATTTGTTAGATAAAAAGAAAAATCCGTATAATATTAAAAAATCAGATGGTGAAATTAGATTAGTATCTATTGACGTAGCAACTCGTAAGGGCGAAAAAAATGATAATACTATTATAACATGCATTAGATTACATCCTACTGCAAAAGGTTATAAGAGAGAATTTGTTTATATGGAATCTCATCAAGGTGAACATACTGCTTTACAATCAATTAGAATTAAGCAAATATATTATG
>C687J13896_1001215_pt1 | contig 14568 bp, 18 predicted proteins | sample RifGroE2_FD_13896 | JGI IMG/M metagenome (IMG submission 13896)
ATAGCTATTGTACTTCAAGGTGCTGGGGTTATTGCTGGTGTAAGAAAGATGTTAGGGAGTACTAGTCCTGCGGATGGTGATGTTGGTACTATTAGGGCAGACTTTTCACTTGATTCATTTGCTCTTGCTGATGAACAGGGTAGGGTAACAAGAACAATGGTTCATGCTTCTGATAGTGAGGAGAATGCAGAGAGAGAAATAGGGTTATGGTTTAATGCTACTGAAATATCAGAGTATGAGACTGCTGCAGAGAAAATATTCTATGATGTTGGTTGGTCTAATTAAAGCTTAAGGATATCCTCAATTGCTAATTGTTTGTTAACATCCTCTATTTGATTACTTGTTGTTCCAACTACTTCTGGGGTTATCCTTCCATCTAGAAAATCTTTTAATGTAAGGAAATCCTTAGCAAGGGTATCTTTAAGTATTGGATTGTAAAGTGCTACTGCTGGGTGATACATTGCAAATATTGGTATACCACTACTATGCATATATGCTTGTCCATGAGCTAGGGATATCTTTAAATCAGGTATGAATCTTTCTAGTGCATGTTTACCAAGTGGAATTATTACTTTAGGTTTGATTAAGAGTAACTCTGCATTTACCCATACTCTACAGGCATCTTTTTCTTCTGGAAGTGGTTCTCTGTTATCTGGTGGTCTGTATTTAACTACATTTGTTACATATACTTGCTCTCTTGAAAACCCAATACTTTTAAGTAATTCATCTAGTAGTTTACCAGCAGATCCTACAAATGGTTTTCCCTGTTTGTCTTCATTTAATCCTGGTGCTTCACCAATGAATACTATTCCAGATTTAGGTGGCTCTATTTCATACACTGGTTGTGTTGCAGATTTTTTTAATTTACAACTGTTATGTACTGCAAAGTATTCATGTATTTCTTTTAAAGTTTTAAAATCACTTATTTTCATTCTCCCTTATTATACCCCATATAGATGGTGTATAATCTGGAAGTTAATTGTATTTTAAATATATGAAAGAGACAGATTACAAAGTAGATGTGTTTACTGGTATTAGACCTTCTGGTGGTTTAACAATTGCAAATGTAATTGGTTCTGTACATACAATTGTAAAATTACAGAGTGAGGAACATATTGGTAGACCTATGGTATTTGTTGCAGATTTACATGCCTTAACTGATGCTGAACCAAAGGATACTCAAAAATATGTAATAGATGTTGTAAAGGACTATATTGTCCTTGGTTTAAATCCTTCTAAAAATGATATCTTTGTTCAATCACAGATAGTGGAAGAGATAGGGGAATTGAACCTATATCTTTCAAGACTTATCAGTATTGCAGAGTTAATGAGAGTTCCAACACTTAAGGAAAAGATTAAAAAGGGTATGAGTGAAAATACAGCTAATGCACTTTTAGCAATGTATCCAATTATGATGTCTGCAGATATTCTTTTACAGAAATCTAAGTTTGTTCCTGTTGGTGAAGATCAAGTAGCTCATGTTGAGATGGCTAGAGTTTTAGCAACAAAGTTTAACAAAAAATATGGAGAAGTACTTGCAGTTCCAAGAGTTCTTTCACTTGGTAACCCTGCTCGTATCAAATCGCTAGATGGTAATGGAAAGATGAGTAAGAGTAATCCTTCTGGTGCTATTCTTTTAGATGATCCTATTGAGATATCTTTAAGTAAGGTTAAGAAAGCTCAGACGGCATTTGCTAAAGAGAAATCTGATTCTAGAGTCTAGTATTAATTGGTAAGTTTGTAGGTGATGAACAAGTAGGTAAGGAGATAGATGATATAATGAAAAGGCATTTTAGTGGTGAGAATGTAATGGGTACTTTAAAAGAGGTCATTATGAAATCTCTAAAAGTATATTTAGAGAACTTCCAAAAAGAGAAAGCATTAATCAAGGATGAGGATGTAAAGGGAATTTTACAAAGAGGTAGTGAATTAGCAAGAAAGAATGCGAAAGAAACTATTGCTGAAGTTAGAAAGGCTATGTCTTTAGAGTATGTGTAATGTTTACTAAAAGGTATAAGAAGGGTATTATATACACACTATATGCTTGAAAAAATAGAAAAACCAAGCCCTGCAGAGTTAGATATTATATATCCCATTAAAAGTATTTATGAAAATCTGGAATCGGAGTATCCCAATTTGTATACCAATATTGGAGTAAAAAAAGATATCTCTAAAGCACCAATAATACTTCTTACTGGTATGTCTGGTAGTGGTAAAGATTCTGTTTTAGAACCACTTCTTGAATCTAGTGAAGCACATCATATTGTAACTGCAACTTCAAGACCAAGGAGAATTGCTGATAATGAACCAGAGGGTGCATATATATGGATGAGAGATCAGTTAGAGTCAGAAACTAGAGGGGAATATTTAGAATATTTGAAAGAGGAGTACCGGTTAATAGAGAGTGATGATCATTACGGTAATGTGTATGGGTTACCTTTTATGTCTCTTATGAAGGATGGTGTTGGTATTCCAATTTTAAGGGTAGATATTAATGGTATTATTAATCTTAACAAACTTTTACCTTTATACAGATTTCAACCTATTTCAGTAGGAGTACTGCCAGATTCATGGACTCAGGTATATGATGCAATTTTAGGAAGGGGTTGTGAGGATGAGGATGAGGCAAAAGAGAGATTGTCTGAGGATTTTAATAATATCGAGATGTATGTAAAGAATGCTAATTACTTTATACATAACTCTAGAGTTTCCGATATTGATGGGTGTTGTGGTTTAGATATTTCAGTAGAGGCTTTGAGGTTTTTAGTTAAAAAGTTCGCTTAATCCTAAATCATTCATTTGCATTTTAAATACACTCTCTGCTTGTTCATATCCTAGAGAATTAGCTGTCCAATCACCTCCCATACATATGTTTCTAAACTTCTCTTTATAGAAGATTTTTAATAGTTCTTCATCTTCCTTAGTTATATTCCACTTTGGGTAGAAGCAGTCATACTCATTTAGTGGACTTGCATTTAGTAATTCATGCATACAGAAGAATTCACATTCAACACCTAACTCTTTACAATGTTGATTTATTCTTTTACATCCTTGATATGATGCGTATACAGAGAGTATTGTAAACTTTTCGATATTTTTAAATCTATCTTTAAGGTTATCAATTGCAGCTATTAAATTTCTTCCTCCTGCTATTGAGTCATACAGTATTCCTAATTTAATATCATTGTGAATCTCTTCTGATTTTTCTTTTGGTATATCTATTCTGTATGTACATACCTTACCACTTAACCCTTTTACTCCATCTTTATCTTCTACATGATGTACATCTAATACAGCGTACAATCTTGATTCAAAACCACTTCCTAAGAAGGTATTAACAAATGGAGATTGAGCAATTGGTTCTCTAATGAGCATTGCACTTATGGATTCTTTTTTAGGGATATATTTATGATTAATAGCTTTTTTAAATTCCTTCGTACTAGCTATTGTATATGTAGCAGAGCATAGATCTTTTACTCTTGCCATTCCTAAGTGAAGTCTAGCAGGTATTAATTTACCTTCTTTGTTATATGCAATTAAAAGAGATTTTGTCTCTTCGGATTGTAAAACATGGATATTGATATCTAAGTTAGGAGAGAATACTTTGTAATTTGTTGGTGAATTATTATATGGAGTTTGTAACTTACCGGAGGATGTGTTTTTCCAAGTAATATTCATTAATTTTCTTTATTATTTACTTGGAATTAGATTGTAAACTAAAAGAGTGAAGTGGTCAAATGACAGAAAGATATCCCTCTTAATCAGCACTTTTATCATTCTCAAGCTTCGCATCTAGTACTTGATGTGCTAACTCTAGAAGTATTTCAGGAGGCATATTGTTTAAGTGCTCAGCATTCTTTTCTAATCCAATGAAAAAGTCCTCGTCAGACAAAAGTCCTCTGTCGTTATAGCTAATACATCTTGCAGTAGCTAATATTGTCTTTTCAAATATCTCTTGCTCGTTATGCTTCTCAAAGTTTAAAAGAGATTTGTTCTCTCTTTCTGGGAGCCACATTGTGTGTCCTTTTGGATCTACTGTTACTGGTGACATGTATTTTGTTTTACATATTAAAAAACGTTGTGAGTATACTACACTATTCTACATTAGACAATTGTGTGTACCATTCATGTTAAAATTAAATATGGAAAACAATATACAATTTGGAACATCATTTTCTCCAGAATACTCTGAGTACATAGGGGGAAAATCGCCTTTAGAATTACTAAAGGTAATATATGAAGAATTGGGTATAAAGGATATTAGATTTGGTATTAGATGGAATATGGTAGAGAAGGAAAAGAAAATTTCACTAGATTACTATTCTAAATATTTAGACTATCTTTTAAAAAATGATTGTAAGGTATGTTTAAATATTGGCCCTATTAAAGTATTTAGATGGCCAGAACAACATATTCCTTCGTATATACAGGATGTTGATAGTAAGGAGTTAACATCAAAATCTGATTTAGCGAAATATTCATATGATTACCTTTTTGATTTACTTAAACTACTTGATAGGGAGTATGGTAGTAGATTAAATGGTGTTACATTTCAATTAGAGAATGAACCTTTCTTTAAGTTTGGTCATATCCCTATGGTAATGAGTAATGAATATATACTTGAGTTAACAAAAATTTTTCATAATGTAAGACCTAATTCTAAATTAATGTTTAACAGTGCTTTTTTTTTTTTTTTTTTTTTTTTTTTTTTTTTTACTATTACAAGGTACCAGGAATGTTACCATTACCTAGAAAAACAGACCCTATTAAATATGGTAATCCCTTAAATATGAGTATTAAGAGGTTACATAGGGAGAGAAAGAGATTTGGGTTTGGATTAGAAATATCAGAAGCCCAATTTGAACCTTGGGGTATTGTAAAGAGTCCAGGTAATTCAGTAGAGGATTTTGAATATTTATTAAAGAATTGTAATACTTTTTTCCCAAAAGATTACCCTTACAAATTAGTCAGACTTTGGGGTAGTGAAGAATTGGCAATAAAGATATTAAACAAAAATACTAGTGAGGTTCATGATAAGCTGATACAATCTATACAAGTAATTGCATGACACGAATATGACAGATACAGAAAGAAGTAAGAAAAGAGTAAGAGAGGCGAAAGCCTTTCTTTTTGATTTTGATGGTACATTGGTTAATTTAGATAAGCTTACAGTTGATTCTTTTGCTATTGTTTTTAAGGAGATGTTTAAACTGGATTTTACTAGAGATGATTTTATGAAATATATTTCTGGAAGAGGATCTAAGAATGGAATAGTTGAGTATTTAGAAAAGAATGGAATAAAGGGGTTCTCAGTAGAAGGGCTAAATTCTGAGTTTTACAAAAACAAAAATAGACTAATAGAGGAGAGGTTAGAAGATGAGATATATCTTTTACCAGGTATAAAGGAATTTTTAGAAAACTTTAAAGACAAGAGGAGAAGAGTTGTAGTAGTTACTTCTTCAAGAAAAGAGCATGTAGAAAAGATGCTTACACATTTTGGAATATATAAGTATTTTGAAGAGGTATTTGATAGGTCTACAGTTGTAAAGGGTAAGCCTGATCCTCAAGCATTCCTTAATGCTATTGAATATACAGGATTAGATGTAGAGGAGTGTGTTGCCTTTGAGGATTCTTTCTATGGTTTGCAGTCTGCTAAGGGTGCTGGTCTATTTACAATTGGTATTCTTAATGAGGGTTGGAATGATGACTTTGTTCACAAGTTATCAGACTTTGTAATAGAGGATTATAGAGAGTTGATTTAATTACTTTCTAAATGAAGAAGGAATCTTTTCATTTCTATTCCCCCTTTATATCCTTTTAAATCTCCATCTACTCCTATTACTCTATGGCATGGGATAAGGATTGGTATTGGGTTTTGATTACATGAAGATCCAATTGATTTATATATTTTTGTTTTTGATTCCATTTGGTTAGCTATCTCTTTATAGTTTCTTGTTTCTCCATATGGAATACTTTTTAGTATATCCCATACCTTTTGTTGAAAAGGTGTACCTTTAATATTGATTGGTAAATCAAAAGTTTTTCTTTCTTTTTTAAAATACTCTTGTAATTGTATATTGGCTTGTTTAAGTATTTCTGTTTCTTTTATTTCATACTCTTTTGGATATGGTTCATTGTAAAAGAGTAGGTTAGTTATCTTTCCATCCTCTTCTACAATTCTAATATTACCTAATACTGTTCTGTAGTTAAAAAGGTTTTTCATTTAACCAATTATACAAATAAATATCGCTGTTCTACAACAATTGCTCTTTTCATAGATGGGTGTATACCACATATGTATTCATATGTTCCTATTTTATTAAATGTAAAAACCAAGCCTTCATTATTCCTAATACTATTTGTATTATGAAAGGTATTAGTACTAGTAGTCCTAGCCATAATACTAATGGTTTCCCAAAGAAGAGAGTAATATTATAGGTGTGTCACCTAATGTACTGCTGTATGTAGTACTATTATTTTTGAAATGTGGATAGGAAGGTATGTACATGAGGAAGCTATTAATAAAGGTGTGTAGTTTTGTTATAATATCAGCACTAAAATAACATTTTGGGATATTAGATGAGGCCGAGAGTAATAAAAAAAGTAATGACTCCCCACGACTGTTATATTATTCTTACAGCAAAGTGTAATCAAAGATGTCTTCACTGTTATGGAAATTACGGTATGGATGTTCCCCAAAACGAATTGACAGGAAAAGAGTGGGATAAGGTTTTTGAAGATTTAGTTAAGCATAATGTCTTCTACATTAATATCTCTGGTGGTGAACCAACTGTGCATCCAGATTTTTTAGAAATTCTAAAGTCTCTTAAGAAGCATAAACTACACTTTATAATAACTACCAATGGCCTTTTTACCGAGAAAATCTTTAAAGCGATCGTAGATGTAAAAGATTTGTTAATTGGAATAAAGATTAGTTTAGATGGTCCTGATTATATCTCTAATGGATATATTAGAAGAAATGTGAAAAAAGAAATAAGTGAAAGTGATTTTAATAGAACCTTAAAGAATCTAAGAATGTTAAAAGAAAAAGATATCCCATTCACAATTGCAACATGTATTCACAAAGGAAATATAGATAGGATGAATGATTTATTAAACCTAATTCTTGAATTAAAACCTGTAAGTTGGTTTATCTCAACTATATCCACCTCTGGGAGATCCTTCGATAATTTGAATATTTTTGCATCTGATAGCGAGATTGAGAAAAAGAGATGGAACAATATCAAGAACATATGCAACAAGAATGATATTTTTGTAAATTTTATTGATATGCCATTTGCTACTGCAACAAAAAAAACAGAGAAGTTTTACTATCAGTGTCCTGCTGCAAGAAGTTTCTGTGAAATCAATTCAGATGGATTAGTGTCTCCATGTCCATTAGCAAGAGTTAATATACCATCTGAATTTCTCAAATTTGAAAATGTTAGAGATAAAAGTATTAAAGATATCTGGAATGGTAAAGCATTTAATAGGTTTCTTGAGCTATCAAAAGGTGGTTGTAAGGGATGCGAAGCCAAAGATAAGTGTGATAGATGTATTCCACAAAGTATTTTATGGTTTAGTGATCCAACACTTCCCCCTCCACACTGTATACAAAATGGTGAATCTTTAGGATTAGAAAATATTAAAGATTTAAGAACCCAGTTAAAGAAGAGAATGGAAGAGTACCAGAGAGATAACTATATAGATGTTGAAAAGAAATGAAAAAATATATTTTAAATAAACATATTAGATATAGAAAAGAGGATGGGTATATTCTTGTATGTGATTGTAAGAGATTGTTAGATTATGAAATGCCTTTAGAATATTTTGATTTGTTAGAACTATTTAAAAATGGATATATGTATGAAGAGACTAATAAGGAAGTTATGAAAGAGCTATTTGAACTGAGAATAATTGAAGAGAAAGGTAAAGAAAGAGGAGATGTAAGGGAGGATATTTTTAGTAAACTCGGATATGATGAAAACGAATTTGTTTAAAAGTATTTCAATAATTACCGATGACTTTATTTCAAAAAACGACAACTCTTTTACTTTGTCTCCAAGAGGTTCGAATATATTACTTTTTTCAATAATAGATAATATACAAAAGAGATATGGTATTAAGTTTGAAATATATCAACCAGGCGTAGAGGATTTAAAAATAGAATTCAGAGGAATGATTGTTAATATAGTGAAAAGTAGAGATTTCTTAGATTTTAAAAACGAGCTGAGAAGTATTCATTTCAATAGCAACGTTATTCATTACAATAACATAGATTTGTTTAATGGAAAGATTCACAACTCATATATTACTACCACTATTCATACCAATGCTTTCTTAGAAAAAGAAGAAGCAAAGAAATGGTTGAAAGACTCTATAAAAGAAATTGATGAAGTAGTAGTCGTTAATACTCAATATGTTAAAGAATTTGGAGATGTGAAATTAATAAAAAACGGTATCCCGGAAAAGATATTTGAATATTGTTTAGATAAGAGGAGAATATCTCCCCAAATAGATATACTTTTTCCAAACTTAAATACTACTAAAAAAAATAGAGAATTCGCAATTGATTTAATAAGAGAATTGAACAAAAAAAAGAAATATAAATTTAAACTTGTATTAACAGGAGAAGAAGAGGAATTATTACTAAAGAATGAAGAGTATGAATTTGTAGGGAAGAAAAATTGGGGAAAGGAAATGAATATGTTATATAGAAACTCTTTTATTACAATTATCCCTAGTTTGACAGAAAGTTGTAGTTTATGTGCACTTGAGAGTATGTCTTCTGGAACTGTGGTAATTGCAAATAGTATCTTTGGAATCTCTGATTACATTGAAAATAACTTTAATGGCTATCTGATTGATGTTAACAATATTGAGGGGTGGATAGAGAGGATATTTACTCTAATAGAGGAGCCAAAAGAGTATCTGCGAATTCAACAAAATGCTAGAAATACCGTGATAAAAGAGTATAATCTGGAAAGAATGAGTAATGAATACTATTCAATGTGGTTAAGATTGTTCGAGAGGAAAAATGGATAAAAAGAAATTATTAATTATTACTGCTCATCCGGATGATGCTGAACTAATGTTTGGAGGAACTATTCATAAGTACACAAATAAGGGTCATAGAGTAGATGTGATTGTAGTTACAAATGGGGAGAACTGGAATAGGATAGGTATTAAAAATTCTAAGCAGGTAAGAGAGATTAGACAAAGGGAGAGTAAAAAGGCTATGGGTATCTTAAAAATAAATAGTGTATCATTCCTAGAGATGAAGGATGGGTTAGTTTATAAAAAAGAGTTAATTCCTGTTTTAATAGGTGAGATAAGAAAGTTAAATCCTAATATAATTCTTTCTCATTCAGAATCAGAGGGGCATTCAGATCATAAAGAGGTTAGTATTAGTGTGAAGAGAGTTTGCAATCAATCTGGTGAACCTGCACCAATTATTAATCCTTATTGTGATTGTAAGGAGAGTCCAATTACCGATTTTGATGGATTGTTTACTCATCATACTTACAATGAAGGAGTTATTTCAACGACGAAATATATTTCCTTAGCGAAGAAGGACATTGAGAAAAAGATAGAATCTATACTATGTCACGAAAGTCAGTTTATTGATAAAGAACAGATTAGAGATAAGATTTTTACAGAGGCACATTTTAATGGGATTGCTTGTGGAGTAGAGTATGCCGAAGTTTTTGATTCAGTTACTTCAAATTTTACTAACAGTGATATGTTAACAGATTAATTTTTACTTTTTTATTATGGAAAAAACTGAAACTAAAGATTCTAATATAGATGACATATCCTTTTTAGAGGGGGTAGGAATTGAAACCAATGGAAAAGCCTCTGCATATTTGGTTACATTCACACCGTATTTTAGAAATGTCGCAAGAAGAGAGATAACGGATTTTGATTCTAGCATTAAATTTGAAAGGCCTATTTCTGATAGTATAGCACTGGTAACTTCCGCTAAGCCAAATGAAGAATTTATTGAAGAAATGAAAAAGGAATCTCCAATCTTTATTAAGCACATTATGCCCATAATGGGGGCTGGGGAAATTGAGGGGATATTAGATAAAGATAAAGTAAGCTTATTAGAAGCGGTTGATCAGATAGCAAATATAAAAACAGGAAGCAAATTTGCAGTTCAATGTAGAGTGATTAGTGGTGGATTGCCTTACTCTGCAAAAGATATTGAAGTATATGTTGGAGAAGCCTACTATAATAAGGGTAATATACCATCTTTTTCTGATAGAGATATCATTAATGAGGATATAGATATTATATCTATCCTTGTTCATGGTAAGACCTACTATGTTGGGTTTTCTAAAAGCAGTGATAATCTAAATTTTCATAGTGATGAACATAGAATAAGGGCTAGAGCAGGTAAAAGGGAAATCTCTAGAGCAGAGAGTAAGCTAATAGAAGCACTATCTACATTTAAAGTTGAATTAGATGGACACGGTACTGCACTTGATTTAGGAGCAGCTCCAGGTGGTTGGTCAAAAGTATTAGCAGATTATGGGTATAAGGTTTTAGCAGTAGATCCAGCAGCCTTACATCCCGATTTAGAACAAGATAGTAGGATTATACACATGAAGTCAAAGGCTCAAGATATTCAATTGGATGAGCCTTTAGACTTGATTGTAAATGATATGAATATGGATCCTCAGGAAACAGGAAAGATAATGAACGATATTGCACATCTTTTAAGAGATGGTGGGTTAGCAATTGTTACACTTAAACTTCCTGATCATGCACAAAGAAGTATAGAGGAGGCAGTAGCAATATTAGAAAAGGAATATGAAGTAGTTAAGATAAGGAGCTTGTTCCATAATAGGCAGGAAGTAACCGCGTTATTGCAAAGAAAAACAAAATAAAATATACTACAGGTAACTAAATTTTTATATACATAATATGAAAATTAATCCAGGAACCAGTGGATTAGCTCAGAACGTAAGTTCAAGGGTAAGTAATATACTTAGAGCAAGTTCTTCAAAGATTGTTAGACCAATTCAAATGAGTAGTTGTGCTCATAACGAATATTAATTCGTTCTATCTTTGATATAAATTTGGGGGAAGTAATTCCCCCAATTTATTAATACATACTTATGAAAACACTGATTTCAAAAGAAAAGGACATTGTGGGTATTTGGGGTATACAGGATGGAAGTGGTAATCCTCAACCTGGTTGGACAGAATATTTCCCTACACATGATCATAGTTTCTGCATTATTGATTCGAATGGTAATGTCAAAAATAGTATTGAATTAGAGAGGTTAACAAGAGTAAAACATGATCATAGATTATCAAAATATATTGAAAGTTTTAATAAATATTTACCTGAGGACTTTATTGTTGTATCTGTTAATCATTTAGCAGGAACCTCCTTTATATCAGAAAACGCCCTTTGGAGAATCGAAAATAATCCATTTGAAATCTCAGATTTGATTACTCCAACTAAGGTATATGTAAACAGGAAAGAAAGAGAGGGATATATATGTTCGCATGAGCTTGCACATATTGGCTCTATGCTCCCATTTGTAGGAGAGTTTAAAGAAAATAGTCTCTTAATCCATATTGATGGTTTAGCCTCTGATTCATGTTTTTCAGTTTTTCAATTTAAAAATGGGGAAATAAAATATTTACACCATGGTTGGGAACCACTATTAGTTACTCAATTATTTGGTTTTAATGATTTAACTTGTGGAATGTTGGGGTTAGATGAAAATCATAGATTAGCAACTCCAGGTCGTTTAATGGGATATAGTTCATATGGAAAATATAGTAAGAAGATTAGAGAGTGGTTAAATAAAAATAACTGGTACAAAGAATATTGGAAAAATCCTAATACCATATTCCCTGATATAAAAAAGGAGTTTGGAAAAGATATAAAAGGATTTGATTTAAAGGAACACTTCTTTATGGATATAGCTAGGGTATGTCAGCAAGAGTTTGAGGACATTGTTATTCCATTGATTGAAAAGTATCAAAAAGAAACTGGTTCAGAGTACCTATACTTTTCGGGTGGTTGTGCATTGAATATAAACTTAAATACAAAACTCTTTGACTCAAAGAAATTCAAAGAGGTATATGTTCCACCATGTTGTTCAGATACTGGTTTGGCCTTAGGAGCAGCATCTATTATTCAAATGTTAAGAGGTGGGAAAATGGAAGTTCACTCCCCCTTTATATGTAATATTGGAGTGGAGAAAAAAAAGATTCCTAAGTTAAGTAAGAATACTATAGAAGAGATAGTTGACAGATTAAGTAAAAAAGAAGTCATGGGAGTATGCATAGGTTATTCAGAAAGTGGGCCTCGTGCTTTGGGTCACAGAAGCATATTGGCAATCCCAACTTCTAAAGATATGTATGACAAAGTAAATACAGAAATAAAAAAAAGAGAGTGGTATAGGCCTTTGGCACCAATAATAACTGAAGATTTAGCAGAGGAAGTATTTCCTAATTCGACAGAAACAGATCTTTCTAAATATATGTTAAGTAATTTTAATATTAGTAAGAAATGGATAGATAAAATTCCAGCAGTGGTTCATATTGATAAAACAGCAAGAGCACAGGTAATAGGCGAAAAGAATAAAGAGTTAGAACCTATATATGCGATATTAAAAAGGATGTGGGATAAATATGAAATACCATGTTTAATAAATACTTCTTTTAATGGTCCAGGTGAACCAATTGTTCACACTGATGAAGATGCAATAAGGAGTGCAACTAAACTTGGTTTGGATTTCGTATTGATAGACAATAAGATTGTAGATATAAAAGCAAATGGAAAGAAACAAGGGATTATTTGAGCTAGCATTAGTTGCACCTCCTTGGTGGTTAATTCCTTCAAAAAATATAGTTACTGCTACAGAACATTTAGTAGAAGATTACTCTTATAATTTTAATAAGGAAGGATATAAGAGTGTAGTATTTTCTAGAAGAAAGGATAATACAGATATTGAGGATATTAAAGATTTAAATAAATATAAAAACACTTATATTTATACCAAGGTTACCTTTGTTGATAGAAAACTATTCAGAAATATTAATTCTCTTTTCTTCTATTTCCTATATATCTTAAAAGTTTCTTTTAAAATAAAGAAGCTGGGGATAAGAAAAATAATTGTATTTCAAATATTGCCCTTCTGTTTTTGGATTAAATTAATAAATCCAAATAGTAAAATACTTTATCATATTGGTAATCATGAATTGTCAAAGAGTGAAAACTATTATCAATACGGTTTTATACCTAGTAGTTTAGCTTTAAAAGTTTTTCCTAAAATTTACACTATTATTCCTGTGAGCAATCATATTAGAGATGGAATAGTTAAAAGATTCCCTTCTATTAAGAATAAATGCAAAACTATTTATGTTGGCATTGACTCAGAAATTTTTAAAAAAGGTGAGAAGGATAAAAGAAAAAGAATAATTACATACTCTGGACGTGTTGTACCCGAAAAGGGAGTACACCTTTTAGTTAATGTGTTTAATAATCTTAAAAAAGATTTTAAAGATATTGAATTATATATCTTAGGGAGTGGAATAGGTCCTAATATACCTTTTGACTATTTTGATATATTTAAGAAAGAAGGTATAAAAATGTTAGGATTATTGCCAAGAAAAGATGTTGCAAATATATTAAGACAATCTTCTATATTTGTTTATCCAGTTATATGGGAAGAACCATTTGGTCTAGCTCCTGTTGAAGCTATGGCTGTTGGTATTCCTACTGTAGTTTCTAACACTAAATCTGGGTACACAGAGATAATTAATGATAGTAATGGTTATTACTTTAATAGCAATGACGAAAAAGATTTGGAAAGGGTATTGAAAGGATTACTTTCATCATCAAATGGTCAGAAAGATATTTGTAACAAAGCAGTAGAAACAATTCAAAAAAGATTATCCTGGAAAGATTGTATAAAAAACAGTATTGATTGTTTTACTCAGCCTTAGCTTTCTTAGTAGGCTTCTTTGCTTTAACAGTTTTTGTCTTTTTAACAACTTCTGTTAATTCAATGGGTTCTACTTTTTTAACAGTTCTTGTTTTCTTCTCTAATGCTAATAATATTTGATCTAGTTTTGCGTTAAGCAATTCAAACTGTTTCTTCTGTTCACTATGATCACAGCCATTTTCTGTTCTAGAACTTGATACTTCTCTTTTACCTTCTCCTTCATGGGAGTTACCCCTGTTTTCAAAACATCTACTACAGTATATTGGTTTATCTCCACTTGGTCTGAATGGTACCTCACAATCTTTACCACAATCATCACATACTGCAGAGAACATTTGTTTATCTGAATCTCGTCCTCTTTCTCTTCTTCCACCTCTGTCTTCTCTACCACCTCTTTCCTCTCTGTCATATCCACCCTGTTTTTCAAAACATCTACTACAGTATATTGGTTTGTCAGATGATGGCTTAAATGGTACTTCACAGTCTTTGCCACATTCATCACATACAGCAGGGTACATTTCTACTTGTCCTCTTCCTGAATCTCTTCTTCCTCCAAATCTATTTCCACCACCTCTTCTATCATTTCCTCTTCTTC
>C687J13896_1001226_pt1 | contig 14464 bp, 13 predicted proteins | sample RifGroE2_FD_13896 | JGI IMG/M metagenome (IMG submission 13896)
TTAAAGTGGGTGCACCTTATGTTGCTGGTGCTAGCGTGACAGCCGAATTGGTCAGCCAAGGACGCGCGAAAAAAGTCAATATCATTAAATTTAGACGTCGTAAACATTACATGAAACATATCGGACATCGGCAATATTTTACCGAAGTGAAAATTACCGATATCATCGCGGCATAATTTTTAGATAGAGGAATAAAACAATGGCTCATAAAAAAGCAGGCGGCAGTACACGAAACGGCCGTGATTCTCGGCCTAAGTATTTAGGCGTTAAAAAATTTGGTAGTGAGTTTGTTAAAGCGGGCAATATTATTGTTCGTCAACGCGGTACTGAATATCATCCTGGAAAAAATGTCGGGATTGGTAAAGATCATACTTTATTTGCGTTAGTGGATGGGTATGTTCGTTTCGCTTTAAATACGGGCGATAAGCATTGGCGTATGGTTATTGTCGACGCCATTGAAGCGGTAAAAACAGCATAAACAAATCTTTTTGCATAGATTAGCGGGGGCCTTGTGCCCCCGTTTTTTTTTATCGCCACTATTCAGCACGCTCAGCGGAAAAAATGCTTCGCATTTCTTATGTTCGCCTCGCCCTCACTCCTCGTTCTCAAATATTCCCTGGCCCTCGGAAAAAGAAAAACGTATAATGCGTGCGATGTAATAACGATAACGGAGACCCTCATGAATTTCGTTTTTTCTTTATGGCTGATTCTGATTGCTGGGATGATTAACGGCTCTTTTGCGTTACCCACAAAATATACTCGTCATTGGAATTTTGAAAATATTTGGTTGCAATACGCTATTTGGGCATTTATTTTGTTGCCGTGGATTGCCGCATTTTTCTTGGCGCCACAGATTTTTAAAATTTATGAGGCAACCCCTTTATCCACTTTGTTGATTATGATGGCGGGCGGTTTTTTATTTGGTGTTGGCCAAGTAGGCTTTGCCTTTGCCATCAATATGATTGGAATTGGACTCGCTTTTGTGATTTGTTTAGGGTTGGGGACAGGGCTCGGCTTTTTATTACCGCTCGTCATTCAACATCCTCAGGAAATCAGAACGCCTTTTGGCTTGCTGACGATTTTCGGGACAACATTGGCCATTTTAGGATTGATTGTGTCGACTTATGCCGGCCAATTGCGGGATAAAAAACACAAGCAATCAGATAATTACAAAGCCTCTCATATTAAACGTTTTTATTTGCTTGGGGTTTTGTTGGCTGTGGTGGCTGGATTATTTTCAGCCGGACAAAATTTTGCTTTTTCACTGACCGCCAACATGCAAGCGATCGCACTTGGTATGGGTGCTAGTTATTTAGGCGCGGCGACGATTATGTGGCCGGGATTTTTGGTATTTACTTTCATTCCTTACGCGCTTTATATGCTCTCTTTGCATCGAAAAAATAATTCTTTCGAGTTGTATCATCAGGCCGGCATTAAAAATTATTATTTGTATGCGTTCATTATGGGATTGTTTTGGTACGGTTCGCTTATTTTTTATAGCAAAGCGTCTCAGCTCATCGGTCGAGTCGGCCCGGTTGTCGGATGGCCGTTATTTATGGTGTTGATTATTTTGGCTTCTAATTTTTGGGGTTGGCGACATCGAGAATGGGCTCACTGCGGAAAGAAGGCCAAGTACGCTATTTGGACTGGATTGGTATTACTGATTCTTTCAGTCCTGGTGTTGGGATATAGTTCTTCATTGCAAAGTGGTTAGAGGCGTAAGATTTTTTATTTAGCGTTTTAGGTTCATTTAAGACAAGCTATTTTTTTGAATTTTGAGGATCGAGGGATGGTGTCGCTGCGCGACGACTTTTTTGTATTGAATTTAACTAATATCAATGGGGAGACGTACCATGCGAGTGACTTATTTTGGCGGAATTGAAGCCGGCGGAACGAAATTTATTTGTGCCGTCGGTGATTCCAGCGGGAAAATCCTCGAACAAATCAATATTCCGACTGCAACACCTAACGTGACGATGCCGGAAGTGATTCGTTTTTTCGAAGAAATGAATAAAAAAACACCGCTTTCAGCCATGGGCATTGGCTCATTTGGTCCCGTTGACCCCGATCCAGAGTCCCCTTATTTTGGTTATATCACAACCACGCCGAAATTAGCGTGGAGCCAGTACAATATCTTAGGTGCGGTGAAAGAAGTATTTTCGATACCGATGGGTTTTGATACGGATGTGAATGCGGCGGCTTTAGGCGAATATCGCTTCGGCGCTGCTAAAAACATCGATACATTTATTTACGTAACGGTTGGTACCGGTATTGGCGGCGGCGGCATGATTGATGGCAATTTAATGCACGGGTTAATGCACCCAGAAATGGGGCATATTTTCATTCCGCACGACAAAGAGCATGATCCATTCGGAGGTGTTTGTCCTTTTCATGGGGATTGTTTAGAAGGATTAGCGTCAGGCCCCTCGATGATGAAGCGTTGGGGTGTTGCTTCTGCACTGGATTTGCCAGTCGATCATCCAGCGTGGGTTTTAGAAGCGGACTATCTCGCTTATGCCATTGCCAACTGGATTGAAATTCTATCGCCGAAAAAAATCATCATGGGCGGCGGCGTGATGAAGCAAAAAAGTTTGCTCGCTAAAATTCATCCTAAAGTGCAATCGATTTTGAATGGCTATATTAAGCACCGCACCATTATCGAAGATATTGAAAATTATATTATTCATCCTGGGCTTGGAGAACAATCCGGCATTTTGGGTGCGATTGCTTTAGCCGAGCAAGCCCATTTATACGCGCAAGAAAAAGTTTTATGGAGCGAACACGATGCAAAAAAACGAAGCCAGTCAAAGCCCATTGAATGAAATTGGCAAAGTCTATCATCGCCCGTGGGGTTTTTATCAAACGCTCGCGATGGCTGATGGCTATCAGGTGAAAATTATCACGGTGAACCCTGGCGGACGATTGTCTTTACAAAAACATTTCAAACGCAAAGAGCACTGGGTTGTCGTCAAAGGTAGCCCTTCGATTACGATTGGCGAGCAGGTCCATGTGTATCATGTCAATGATGCTGTCTTTATCGATCTCGAAATGCCGCACCGACTCGAGAACTTTTCAGACGAACCCGCTGTTATCATCGAAACGCAATTAGGCGGTTATTTAGGCGAAGATGATATTGTTCGATTGGATGATGTTTATTCGCGTAGTTAGTTCTTGGACTTATAGCTTCGTTTCCGTCTCGCATTTCATCTTTTCACGTAAGTCCAAAGTTCAAGAAATCGCCATTAACATGCAGCGATCGTATGGCGTGATCATCAAAAGTGTTCTATGCTTAAAAATATAATACTGGTGAAAGGGGAAGGGTATGCAAGATAGTAGAGCAGCGGGGCGTCTTAGAGCAGACGAGGAAGCTAGACTCCAGGAGCAAGAAAAACAGAATGCGCAAGCATTTTGGCGAGAGCCTTTGCCAGCGTCTTTATTACCTCAGGATCAACAGCGCGTAATACGAACAGGGACTTTTCCTTCTGTGAAATTCAAGGCGCCTATGGTTACTGTGCATTACGATACTGACGCGGCTAAACAATACCCAGCCGTTGTTTGTTCAGAAAGTTCTTATAAAGATAAAGATGTTTATTTTGTGGGTGATTTGCACGGCGAGCTTACCCCACTTAGAGACATTGAAACTAGTACAGGAATTGATAATGACCCAAGTAGCACGCTATGTCTCGGGGGTGATTATGTGGATCGAGGAGAGGCAAGTGGTGGTGTGATTCGAGAAATATTTAGGTTATCTCAACAATGCCCATACCGTGTTATTCCATTGCGAGGTGATCATGAAGATGGTTCATCAGCCATGAAATATGGGCATCCGATCTTTTTAGAGGCTGAAAGCAATGTCGCCAAGCGCCAGCATTTTTCAGCGCTTTTTCCTATTGCAGTAAAATTTGGTTCTGAAGTGCTTGCTGTCCATAGCGCAATTTGTGCACCAAAAGACGAGAGACTTGATCCCATGAGCGACCCAGAAAGTGCTATGTGGTGTGATGAAACTGTAAGACGAAATTGTTTCGATGAGAATGGAAAGTATAAAACAACTGAAGAAAGAAAGTGGGATTTTGATCATCCTGATATGACGCCATCTGGTCAAGCTCGTGCGGATCGAGAAAATGCGGCGGAAAAAATAACACTTGAAGTAATGATGCAGCAAGCTAAAAAACTGGGATTAAAGTATATTTTTCGAGCACATAGTCACCAAAATTCAATAGTTGTCGATCTAAAAACAGGCATTACAATCGTGACAACGATGAGTTCAAATCAACCAGGACAGGAACCCAAGATTTCTCGCCTCAAAGATGGGAGAGTAACTCAATATTACTTCAGCGGCGGCGTACTCAGAATAGATACGCCAGAACCTTTAAAAACGGCATGGCTTAGCGATACAGCCGGAGCAAATAGGTCAGAAAGTTTTAATGCCTTAGATCGATTATTCAATCAACCTCGACTTAATCCTAAAGAAATAACAGATGTAATTTATGAGATGCTGGATAGTGGGGAATTTTCTTCTCTCGAGTCGAAAAGGCAAGAGGCGGTGATCGCTTTAGAAAAAGAGATGTATTTTTATCTCAATGGAACTCAACGAAGTGCAATGAAAGAAAAAAGTGAGCAATTACATCGCGTTGCTACTGCGAGCATGATTTCTGAATGGAAGGCAGAGAGTGTTAGTCAAGACAAACGAAGGCCGGCGAGTTTTTTAGAAGTAGATAGATTGTTAAAACAATTAAATGAGGCACCGATACCAGGAGGGGTTTCGATGTGTAAATTGGATGTTCTTTATGCTATTTACGATATGATTGAAAAAGAGAAGGGTATTGTCTGGGCTTCTTTGGATCCAAGAAAACAGACGGCTTTAATAGCGCTTGAAAAAAATATTTATTCATCCTTAGGTGATACAGGTCGTAGATTGATTGAAGACAGAAGACCGAAAGCTCTAATAGCAGCACTAAGGGAAATTTATGTTATTTGTGAAGGGCTAAAATGGCATTCTTTAAAACGGGGAAAGCAAGCAGCGTTGGCTGCGTTAGAGAAACACTTATATGATTCTTTATCTCCGGAACAAAGACAACAAATCAGCGCCACTAGATCAACGAGTATACAAAAGCTTAATCATGCAGAATGGCGCGAAGGTAGCCGTGTTCAGCATAGACACAGGCCTGGGAGTTTCAAAAAATTAGATCGTTTGTTATCTGAAAGCCAACCTGGCGATTTAAAAATATTAGAGAAAATTTGTGCGATTAAAGCGGATAAAAGTTTTTCTTCGATGCATGAGAAAAGGAGAGCCGCTTTAGAAGCTCTGGAGAAAAATGCGCGTGCGGCTTGTAATTCAGCACAAGTGTTGAGAGATATTTATATACTTCAGCAAAGTTCAGAATGGCGTTCTTTCAAGCCAGAAAGACAAGCAGCCCTGATTACTCTTGAAAAAGATTTATATGCTTCTCTGTCTCCTGAACAAAAACAAGGAATGAAGGCAGAGAGATCATTTTGCCAAGAAAAGATTCACGATATAGATATTGTGCATCAATGGAGAAAAAACAGCAGCAGTTGGATGCGAATTAGACCGAAAAATTTTGAAAAATTAGATGAATTATTGGAGACATTAAGCCAGTCGCAGATACAGAGTATTTCGCAGTATAGAATGGATGTTCTTCATTATATGTATGATCATATACTTCCTCAAGCAGGTTATCGTCACAGTGCGGAATGGGCTGCTTTAAATTCGAAGAGACGGAATGCTGTCATTGAATTAGAGCAAAGTATCTATCGCTCTTTAACAGATGATCAGCGTCAAGGGATCGACCACAAGCGAAACACCGCTTTAAGTCGCATACAGCGAGCTAGCCTGGCAGTTAAAACATCAGCAGGAATGGGGGATGAGCCGGCTGCTCCAGGCGAGGATGTGACGGATCTCCGACGAATGCGCCGGAGATGAAAGTAGCATTTATCAAGGTAGACTGGATTTACGCGAAAAGCAATCTGCTTTGTTAGAAATTCGTTTCCGCCTCGCATCTCATCTTTTCGCGTAAATCCAAGTAGATTAAAATTTGAGAATCTCTCGAAGACCACGTATACTTTGCGCCATTGTTTTTAAAGATAAGGTTTAAGAGATTTTGAAGCCGATAATGTCCAAAAAAACCGCTTCGTCAAAACCGCTCATTGCCTTTAATTTTCAGCGTCGCATTGTCGAAGGGCTGTTGATTTTATGCATGGCGATCGCCATTTATTTATTGCTCGCATTTGTCACTTACCACATGAGCGATGCGGGTTGGTCGACGACGGGCTCGGGAATCATTATTAAAAATGCCGGTGGTAAAATTGGCGCGTGGATTGCCGATGTTTTTTTGTATACTTTCGGTTATATGGCGTATTTGTTTCCCATTATGTTTGCTTGCTCGGCCTGGCGGCTTTTTTATGACCAGCGCTTTGATCGCTCGATCGAATGGGATTATCTGATTTTTCGCTTGGTGGGCTTTTTGATTTTGCTCACAGCGGCTTGTGCGCTGAGTAGTATTTATTTACCTCATTTTGCACAAAACCATCATTATTTGCCGGGGCAAGCGGGTGGCATTTTGGGTGATGTGATCAGTCGCGCATCGATGACCGCCTTAAATCAGCCCGGCGCGATTTTATTACTGAGTGCAGGGTTGTTGATTGGAATCACCGTTTTTTCTGGATTGTCTTGGCTCGTCTTTTTTGGGTTGATCGGAAAAGCTTTTGTGTCATTTTTATCTTGGTTGCATGCCAAGATAATTATGTGGATTGATCACATGCGCGACTCACGAGCAAAAGAATCGGAAATGCTCGATAAAATCACGATTAAAGCGCCGAAGAAAATTAAAGCAGATGAATCGACCGAACCGTTATTGGAAAAGAAAGTACGCCAGCCGATTCAGATTCGTTTGCCACAACCGAAGCAAGAAGATTTATTTAAATATGCTCCGTCGACTGAATTGCCGGAATTGGCTTTGCTCGATTCGCCCAAGCCTGCTAAACAGCAGGGATACACTCAAGAAAAACTCGAAGAATTATCGCGCGATTTAGAGAAGCGATTGCTCGAATTTGAAGTAGAAGCGTATGTGGTCGCTGTTCACCCGGGCCCTGTGATTACGCGATTTGAATTGGAATTAGCGCCGGGGATTAAAGCAAGCAAAGTGAGTGCGCTCTCGAAAGATATTGCGCGATCGTTATCCATGCCGAGTGTGCGCGTGGTCGAAGTCATTCCAGGAAAACCGGTGATCGGTATTGAAGTGCCGAACCAAATTCGAGAAGTGGTTGCGCTCAGAGAAGTGCTTGAATCGCGGCAGTTTGCCGAGAGTCCTTCGTTTTTGAGTTTAGGGTTGGGTAAAGATATTGCCGGCGCTTCGATCGCCGTTGATTTAGCCAAAATGCCGCATTTGTTAGTGGCTGGAACGACTGGCGCAGGTAAATCTGTGAGTTTAAATGCGATGATTTTAAGCGTGTTGTATAAAGCAACGCCTGAAGATGTGCGATTGATTTTAATTGATCCCAAAATGCTTGAATTATCGGTTTATGCGGATATTCCCCACTTACTAACGCCCGTTGTGACCGATATGAAAGAAGCCGCGAATGCATTTCGATGGTGCGTCGCTGAAATGGATCGACGGTATCAATTGATGTCGGTTGTGGGTGTTCGCAATATTGAAAGTTATAACAAAAAAATTAATGAAGCGATCGCTAAAGATAAACCGATTCCGAATCCTTTAATGAAGGCTGAAGAGTTAGGCGATGACGAAGAAATTCCGACGTTAGAACCGATGCCTTATGTGCTGTTAGTTGTCGATGAATTGTCGGATATGATGATGGTGGTTGGTAAAAAAGTCGAAGAGTTGATCGCGCGTATTGCGCAAAAAGCACGAGCGGCCGGCATTCACATGATTTTAGCGACACAACGCCCATCTGTGGATGTGATTACCGGTTTAATTAAAGCGAATATTCCGACGCGTATTGCATTTCAGGTGTCTTCAAAAATTGATTCGCGCACGATCATCGATCAACAAGGCGCTGAACAATTACTGGGTAATGGCGATATGCTTTATTTGCCACCCGGTACCGGATTGCCCATGCGTATTCATGGCGCTTATGTGTCTGACAATGAAATTCATCGCGTGGCATCGGCTTGGAAAGAACGAGGAAAACCGCAGTATTTAGATGAAATCCTACAAGATCCCAATAATAATGCCGATGGGAATGGTAGCCAAAATGCCAATGGAGAAGGTGGCGGTGAACAAGATCCCTTATATGATCAAGCAGCGCAAATTGTGATTACGACACGTCGCGCCTCGATTTCGTATGTACAACGTCGATTACGCATTGGTTATAATCGCGCGGCGAATTTATTAGAAACGATGGAGCGAACCGGTGTGGTTTCGTCGATGGAAAGTAATGGGGCACGAGAAGTATTGGTGCCAGCGCCGCAATCAACAGAGGACGAGGCATGAGAAAAATTTTAATGACATGTTTGTTGATGATAATTTCGCTTGTGAGTTATGCCGATAATCAGGCGGTCGATGCTTTGATGCAGCAATTGTCCGCTTTTCATAGCATTACGGCGAACTTTAAACAAACGGTGATGGGGAGCGATAAAACAGTTCTTCAGCAAGTATCCGGACAAATGGCGATTGTGAAACCCGGACAATTTCGTTGGGAGGTCAAACAGCCAACACAGCAACTGATTGTGACTCAAGCAGATCAAGTGTGGATTTATGATCCCGATTTAGAGCAAGTCATCATTCAATCGATGAAAAAAAGTGTGGGGCAAACGCCGATGTTATTATTGACGAATCCAGAAGCCTATTTGACCAAGCAATTTACGGTGCAAAAAGTCGATTTAAAAAACGCTTTGGATACATTTGAATTGATTCCCAATCAGGACGAAGCGTTTTCGAAGCTTATTTTAAGTTTTAAGCAGGGCGTTATCACGCAAATGATTTTATTTAATCAGCTCGATCAAACAACGCAAGTCGATTTTAGTGATGTCAAAATGAATACCGATATCGATACCAAATTGTTTAAGATCAATGTGCCCAAAGGGACGGATGTGGTGCGACAGTGATGAGGATTGAGGGTGAGCCGGGTTAAAAAATGTGAAGTATTTTTCCGGCGAGCGACGCGCAGGGATGCGCGGCTGGGGAGATGCGTCAGGATGACAGTTCAGGAAAGACCAAATAAAGTAGAGAACTACCTGCCGTCATTGCTTCATCGCTAGCGCTCCCCGCAACGACGATTAACAGACGAGCACGATAAATATGAAAAAACAAAAAATCATGACAAATAAAATCACTCATCGCGAAGCGATTCCACCTCTCGATCCTTGTTCGATAATTCTCAACTCTTCATCGTCGCTCAATTCCTTCGAGCCTTTGGCTGCAAAATTGCGCCCAACCAAACTCGACGATTTTGTTGGGCAAGACCATTTGCTAGGGCAAGGCAAGCCTTTACGCACGGCGATTGAAAAAGGGCTATTACATTCGATGATTTTTTGGGGCCCGCCTGGCACGGGTAAGACGACCCTCGCGCAAATTATTGCTAATTATGCCGAAGCGCGTTTTGAAAAAATTTCTGCGGTGATGTCGGGTGTGAAAGATATTCGTGCAGTCATTGAGCGCGCGCAACAAGCGAAATTGCAACATCAATCGACGATTTTATTTGTCGATGAAGTGCATCGATTTAACAAATCCCAACAAGATGCGTTTTTGCCGTATGTCGAGGATGGAACGCTCACGCTTATTGGCGCAACGACGGAAAATCCTTCGTTTGAGCTCAATAACGCGTTGCTATCTCGAGCGCGGGTGTATGTGCTCAAAATGTTAACGCCCGATAATTTAATGACCATCGTCGATCATGCCATTGCTGATCCCAAAGGTTATGCGGATTATACGATTGACTTTCCTTTAGAACTGAAAAAAAAACTCGCAATCGCAGCCGATGGCGATGCAAGAAAAGCTTTAAATTTGTTGGAAATTGCGATCGAATTTGCTGAAGAGCGCGAAGGAAATTGGGTTATCAATGAGGCGATTTTATCGGAAGTGTTGCGCCATAATTGGCGACGATTCGATAAAGGTGGCGAAGAATTTTACGATCAAATTTCAGCTTTGCATAAAGCGGTTCGGGGTTCGTCGCCGGATGCAGCATTATATTGGTTTGCGCGCATGATTGATGGGGGGTGCGATCCTTTGTATATCGTGCGGCGAGTGACGCGCATGGCGAGCGAAGATATCGGCAACGCGGATCCGCGCGCTTTACAGTTAGCGCTTAATGCATGGGATGTTTACGAACGACTAGGTAGCCCTGAGGGTGAACTAGCGATCGCGCAGGCAGTTGTGTATATGGCGATCTCGCCGAAAAGTAATGCGGTGTATACCGCGATGGGTGTGGCGACGGCAGATGTTCGTGAATTTGGTACGTTGCCTGTCCCACTACATATTCGCAATGCGCCGACAAAACTCATGAAATCGTTGGATTATGGGAAAGATTATCGCTATGCGCATGATGAGCCGAATGCTTATGCTGCCGGTGAAAAATATTTTCCAGAAGGCATGCCAGAGGGGCAATATTATTTTCCTGTCGAGCGCGGATTAGAAATTAAAATTGCAGAAAAATTGAGAGAATTACGAAAGCTTGATCGAGAAAGAAACAAGTGAAAAGCGTTGCTACGCGATGGGTTTTAAGATGCCTCGTAATGACAGAAAAATGTTGTGCGATTAAGCAATTCCGTGCGATGACTCCGTAGGAGGCACCCCTCGTGGGGGCCCGATACGTAGCGATTTTTTTGCGATGAGATTTGGGAGATAATAAATATGCCATCGGTACTTTTAATCGCTCTGGGCGGTGCGATTGGATCTGTGTTACGTTATTTATTAGCACAATTTGTTCATTTATTTTTCGAGCGCGGATTTCCTATGGGCACGCTCGTGGTTAATTTTATCGGCTCATTTTTAATCGGTTTTTTGAGTGTGATGATTTTTCGCCGTGTGAGTCACCAGGCTTTAAGTTGTTTTTGGTTGATCGGTTTTTTAGGCGGTTTTACGACGTTTTCGACTTTCTCACTCGATACCGTGAATTTGATGACATCCGGTAAAATAGTGGTGGCCGTGACTAACGTGTTGCTCAGTGTTGGCCTGTGCCTTTTGGCGACCTTCTTGGGTATTTGGTTGGCGGATTGATTTTTTTGCATGACACAGAATCCTGTCGCTGTGTACAATGCTTCTTTTGAAATTGAGAGATGATTTATGTTAGACCCCAAAAAGCTTCGCGAAATGATTCACGAAATTGCGGCACAATTAAAAAAACGCGGTTTTGAATTAGATGTCGATGCGTATTTAGCATTGGAATCGCAACGCAAAACGCTTCAAACAAAAACGGAAGAGTTACTCGCTGAGCGTAATGCAAAATCAAAACGTATTGGCCAAGCCAAAGCGAAAGGTGAAGATATTGCGCCGCTGATGCAAGAAGTGGGCCATTTGGGTGAGGCGTTAAAAACCTCCGAAGCTGAATTACAAAAAATTCAAGAAGCCCTACAAACTTTTTTGCTCATGATTCCGAATGTATTGCATGAATCAGTGCCTGTTGGCAAAGATGAAACCGATAGCCTTGAAATGCGCAAATGGGGTACGCCACGCACGTTTACTTTTGAGCCGAAAGATCATGCGATGTTGGGCGAGGCATTAGGTGGGATGGATTTTGAGACAGCAGCGAAATTATCGGGCTCGCGTTTTGTCGTGCTGTATGGGGCTTTGGCGCGTATGCAACGCGCGCTTATTCAGTTTATGCTGGATGTACATACGAAAGAACATGGTTACACGGAAGTGTATGTGCCGTATTTAGTGAATCAACATTGTTTATATGGTACGGGGCAATTGCCAAAATTTTCGCAAGATCAATTTAATATTCAAGAAGGTGAAGGCGGGCGATTTGGATTAGATCGACTCACGCTGATTTCGACGGCCGAAATACCCGTGACCAATATCGTGCGCGATGTTATTTTAAAAGAAGAAGAATTGCCGAAAAAATTCGTGTGTCATACACCCTGTTTTCGCAGTGAAGCAGGATCGTATGGCAAAGATATGGGCGGCATGATTCGTCGTCATCAATTTGAAAAAGTCGAGCTCGTGAAAATCGTCAAGCCTGAGCATTCGTATGATGAATTAGAATCGCTCACGCATCATGCGGAAGCAATTTTGCAAAAATTAGAATTGCCGTATCGCGTCGTGACATTATGTTCGCGTGACACCGGATTTAGTTCAGCAAAAACGTATGATATTGAAGTGTGGTTGCCGAGCCAACATCAATACCGAGAGATTTCTTCGTGCAGTAATTTCGAATCATTTCAAGCGCGACGCATGAAGGCGCGTTATCGTGACAAAGCAGGGAAAATCGAATTGGTTCATACGTTGAATGGTTCGGGATTGGCAGTCGGTCGTACATTGATTGCGATCATGGAAAATTATCAGGAAGCCGATGGTCGTATTCGTATACCAACCGCTTTGCAGCCGTATTTAGATCTTCAGACAGAGATCCCGGCTTCGAAAGAGGTATCGCGTTAGTATTAATATTCGAATAGGAATTCAATCATGAAACTTTGTCATTTCAATGTCGGAATCGATCAACCGTTTTTTTTAATTGCGGGACCTTGTGTTATCGAAAGCGAGCAACTTATGATGGATACTGCGGGTTTTTTAAAAGAGCTCACGGATGAATTAAACATCCCCTTTATTTTTAAAGCTTCTTTTGATAAAGCTAATCGAACTTCGCACGACAGTTTTCGAGGGCTTGGATTTGAGCAGGGACTGAAAATTTTATCCGACGTAAAAAAAAGCATCGGCGTATCTATCTTAACCGATGTGCATGAAGCAACGCCGTTGCAGGAAGTCGCTTCAGTCGTCGATGTATTACAAACGCCGGCTTTTTTATGTCGCCAAACGGATTTTATGCAACGGGTTGCGCAAGTGGGATTGCCAGTGAATATTAAAAAAGGGCAATTTTTGGCGCCCTGGGATATGAAAAATGTCGTTGAAAAAATGCGTGCAGCGGGAAATGATCAATCATTGGTTTGTGAACGCGGTGTATCTTTTGGTTATAATAATTTAGTCGTCGATATGCGATCACTGGCGATTATGCGTGAAACGGGTTGTCCGGTTGTGATGGATGCGACGCACGCGGTGCAATTGCCGGGCGGTGCTGGAAAAAGTACGGGCGGCCAACGTGAATTTGTGCCCGTGATGGCAAGAGCAGCAGTGGCAACGGGGATCGCGGGATTATTTATGGAAACACATCCGGATCCGGATAGGGCATTAAGTGATGGACCCAATATGTGGCCGCTTTCAAATATGAAGTCGCTTTTAGAAGTATTAAAAGCATTAGATCAGGTGGTGAAGCAAGGATTGAGGATTGAGTGAGCCAGGACGAGAAAATGCGTAACATTTTCCTGGCGAACGCGAGGCAGGAAGCTGAGCTGGGGGGGGTGCATCAGGATGACGGTTCAGGAAAGACACTGAATAGGATTGAGCGACCATAAAGGTCATCCGAATTCGTTACGCGGAATAATGATTGTCTCGAGCAAAGTTTCGTTCGTAGGGGCACCCCTTATGAGTGGTGCCCAATAGGCAATATTTTTCAGTTTCTGTTACAGAGCCAAATTACAATTAGAATAAATATTTGAGAGCAACACCACCCGAACCAAAGTCGTGTGTGCGTGTGATTTCGCCTGCTTTCTTTTCAATTGTATATTGGTAAGGATTGTACCAAACGCCCAACATAACATCATCGGTAAGAAATTGTTCTATAGAAACGTAGGGGGCCGCTGAATACGAATAATTGATTTTTTTGCCGCTGTCTTTACCGAAAGTGGTTGAAGCATCTAAACCATAGGCAAATACGGTTGAATTAGTGAGAAATTTTCTTAACCCCACAAAAGCGGAGGGTGTAAATAATCTGGTTTGACTGTCGCCATTGCTGATTTTTCCGCCACCAGAAAGACCGGCTTCAAAGCCTTTAGTGTAGACATCGCCGCCCAGGGAAACAGTACCGCCTGTTACAATAGCGCTTTCTACGGCAAATCGAGTTCTATCTTGGGGTGTTATGTTATTTGGGTTGTCGCAGGCATAGGCAAGAGCAGAGGCGCCTAATAAAGCGCAAGCAAAGCTGATTTTCAGTTTAGTCTTCATAATAAAGCTCCATTTAATGTTGTAAAGAAGGCGGCATTTTTAACTGAAGGTCGCTTTGTGTCAAGCACTATATGACATTGATTGAAAATCATGAAAAGGCTGTAAAAATAGCGTTTTTTGTGAAAAATTAAAATGAAGAAAAGAGAGGGATTTAACACAGGTCTATCATTCTGGTTCTGTAACAGAAAGTGTGGGTAAGGTGTAAAAAAAGACATGATTCATTAAAATCCACCTGAAGAAATTAACCACAATTTAACAGGAGGAAGAATCAT
>C687J13896_1001255_pt1 | contig 14222 bp, 16 predicted proteins | sample RifGroE2_FD_13896 | JGI IMG/M metagenome (IMG submission 13896)
GCCATTTCAGCTTGTCTTCGACGAAAAAAATATATCGGTATTTGTGGGCAGGCACCGTCGGATTACCCTGATTTTGCAAAATGGTTATTAGACGAACAACATATTGAAAGCATGTCGCTTAATCCCGACACGGTCATTGAAACGTGGATGTATTTGGCGAAGACGCATTAGTTTTTCCGTAACTCAACTACCGTCTTCGATGAAAAAACTTTTTGAGTAACTCACCACAGGTATCCGACATTAAGCCACCTTGAACAAGCACGCGATGATTAATAAAGGGTAATTCAAACGTATTACTTAAACTCCCTGCAACGCCGGTCTTTGGATCAAAAGCGCCAAAAACAAGCCGTTTGATGCGTGCGTGAATCATGGCATGTGCACACATGCCACAAGGTTCTAAAGTAACATAAAGCGTTGCCCCAACGAGACGGTAATTACCAATTGTTTTTGCCGCTTGACGTAGCGCAATTAATTCAGCATGCGCGGTTGGATCGTGTTCACCAATGGAATTATTAAATCCTTCGCCGACGATTTTCCCCTCAGAAACGACGATTGAACCAATCGGGACTTCGTTATGCGTTTCCGCTAAACACGCTAACTCATATGCGCGCTGCATGAAATAACGATCGGTTTCGGTGAAAGTAGAAGACATAAAATTACCTTGTGATTAAGATGAAAATAATTGTAATAGAAAAAATAAAAGGCTGGGAGAGATTTTATGAATTTTATCTGTACGCCAACATGGGAGCTTGAGTCATCTCATCCCTTGCATGAATCAATTTTGCTCTTATTGTTTTGCCCAACGCTATTTTCTTTTGTTTTTTATCCGTCTCGGAAAGCCTTGTGGCTCGCATAGTGTAATCTTCTAATTGAAAACAAATATCGGAAACAGAAATCGCATTAAAAATACCTTGCTGTTTCTCAGTTAAACGCGGTATTACCGGGAAAAAATAGCATTGTATCGCTTGAGGTTTCTCAACAGCCTGTTTTGCATAGAAATACGATTGCAATGCCATCGAAGCAAATTCGCTATTCGATGGGAAAAAACTAAAACCTTCAGCGATCATTTTAATTAAGAATTGTCGTTTAAAAATTTCTTTCACCTTCGACCATATTTCAGATCGCGCCATAAAATATTGTGACAATAAAGATTCTGAGCTGACCGACACTTGAATTCCATTGTCAAAAGTTACTTGAATAAGATCCCATTGGTAAGGCGATTCACCAGTCCTGTAACGATCAGTTGATAAAAACGTTTTAATGTCCTGATAGCGAAATTGCCCACCAACACTAGCCTCGCTCAAATTCACCACAATTTTGGAAATGTCTTCTTTCTGCTGAGTAAAACGCACATTGTTTCGCTCAAGCCAATCTTTTAGAAGATTAAACTCTTGAGTTCCCAAAACATCTGACGAAGAATTTAAACGAAAACAAAGGTGGCAATTATCTTGCATCGTAATAGTAATAGTCATTTTTATTATTCTTAATGTTAAATTTTTTCTGGGTTCTGCGGAACGCTATTATTAAATAAATATCATAAAGTTTAGCGCATCAAACCTATTTCGCAATTTTTTTCATAAAAAATTATCCGTCTTCTCGTCGATAACAAACATTTCCTTTGCACACCGTCATCATCACATTAAAATCTGAATCCATCACAACGAAATCAGCCTCTTTTCCTACCTGCAAACTACCGATCTGATCATACAATCCCAACCGTTTCGCTGAATTTCCAGAATACATCGCTATTGCCTCCTCGATCGAACACCTCGTCCAAGCAATCATATTCCGAAAGGCTTCATTCATTTTGAGTGTACTGCCAGCTAATGTACCATCGTTTAGTATTGCACGATTATTTTTAACGTGTACATTTTGTCCACCTAATTCATATTCGCCATCCGTCAAATACTTTGCTCGCATCGCATCGGTAATACCGATCACGCGATCTTTCCCTTTTAATTTAAAAATCAACTTTACAATCGCGGGATGTAGATGAATCCCATCGGCGATAACTTCAACGCACGCTCTTTCATCAAGCAATAATGCAGTCACCGCGCCGGGTGCTCGATGATGAATCGGCGGCATCGCATTAAATAAATGCGTCGCATGATCGCAACCTAAATCCAACATTTTTTGAGTGATTTCAAAAGCCGCATCGGTATGCCCTATCGACGCAATCACCTGATGATCTGTTAAAAATCGGAATAGTTCATCGGCCTGTGGAAGCTCAGGTGCAAAGGTCATGACTTTGATCAGTCCTTTTGCCAAATTACACCAGACAGATAATAACGCGAAGTCGGGTTCTAAAAAAAACTCTGGCTTCAATGCCCCTGCACGTTTGGATGAGATAAAAGGCCCTTCCAAATACAAACCTAAACAGGTTGCCCCTGAAAATTGATCTTGTTCTTTAATGCAATGAGTTAAATGATCAATAATTAATTCGATTTTTTCTTTTGATGCTGTCGTAATGGTGGCTAAATAACTCGTCACGCCTTCTTGCACCAATGCTTGACGCAAAATGTTAAAGGCCCCTTCGTCTATATCCATTGAATCAGCGCCGGCTGCCCCATGCACATGAAAATCGATCAGACCAGGAATGAGATGATAATTCGCAGGGAAAGTATAGCATTGAATATTCGCTGACGGCATGGCAGGCGATAGCGCAGCAATTTTCCCTTGATGGATTACAATCGATCCCTGCTCAATGCGACCGACCTCCGTATACAAACAGGGGCCGCTGATCATCCACGAATTGTTCATTAAAATGTTTCCGTCACCTTGGTCAGGTGATTGGGTTGATCGGGATTAAAACCACGTTTGACCGCCAAATCAACGAGTGCGCGATAAAATGCTTCGATTGCAACCACACCATCGCATAATGGATGTAAAGAATCCGGCAACGGTAAAATATGTTTGGCGACTTTCTCAGAGGTATAGCGATCCATTAAATTTCGCGGCAAGATCAAACAGGTTTCCCCATTTAATGCCGTCATTTTTCTCGAGACTTCAATGACACTCGAAAGCGCTGCATCATTTTGCGTAAACAATAAAGCGGGATAATCTTCCTGCATCAACGCAAAAGGTCCATGCAACACTTCCGCGCTGCTGAACGCTTCTGCCTGAATTTTAGACGTTTCTTTAAACTTCAAAGCGGCTTCTTGTGCAATCGGAAAACCATATCCTCGACCAATCACAAAAGCGCGGTTAATCATTTTAAATACATCAATAAAGGCAGCCCAATCCGCTTTCAACGCTTGTGTGAGTCGATCCGGCAATTGATCCAGTGCTTCTAATAAAGCCCGATCCTGTTTCCAACAAGCAATCAGATGCAAACAATTAGTCAGTGAACCAATATAACTTTTGGTAGCGGCGACGGCTTTTTCTTGTCCCACTAAAATCGGCAAGACATACTCAGCTAATTGTGCTAAGGGCGAATCGACATCATTCACAATAGCGATCGTAAACGCGCCTTGTTCGCGAGCATGTTTCATCATCGCACAAATATCGGGGCTTTGACCGGATTGAGAAATACCGATAGTTAAACTACGTTTCAATTTCAGCGAACTTTTGTATAATGTACACACAGAAGGCGCAGCAGAAACAGTCGGCAAACCCAGCTGTGTTTCAAATAAATATTTACCATATAACGCGGCATGATCTGAACTTCCTCGCCCGATCATCATGACAAACGCGGGGTCAAATTCAGTTAATCGTTGCACAATTTTTTGCAACAATGATCGATTATTCCGCAATTGCTCGGCAATTCTATCCGGTGTTTCTTTCGTTTCTAGCCCCATTAAAACTGTCATCATACGATAAATCCTTCACTTTTTTTAATCATTAAAATAGCCCCTTGTGTCGCATCGCCTTGCGGTGGTTTGCAGCGTGTTCGAATACGCTTTGGCAGCCAAGGTTCAATAGAGTGCGACAATCCGCCCAACAAACTGACTGGCAACTTGGGTAAAGTCGACTGTTTTACTAGCGCATCATAAGTTCGCGCAATGGCTACCCCAGCTCTTTCAACTAAGTGAATTGCATCGGGATTTTTTCGTTTTACATACTCCACGACGATCGGCGCTAATTCCGCAAAATGGGTAGGCAAGGCTTGGTTCGACCACGTGACCATATGGTCTAAATCTTTTTTAAAATGTCGAAAAATTGCTTTAGAAAAATCAGAGGGTTCACGTCGATGATCGATCGATTCTAGCGTTAAGCGGATTGCTTCCATCCCTAACCACGCACCGCTACCTTCATCATCATGCGGAAATCCCCAACCACCCACTGTCGTCACGACGCCTTTTTCAATTTTCAAGCCGATGGTCCCCGTCCCGATAATAATAATACCGCCCTCTTTACCCTGATGCGCTCCTAAACACGCGGTATAAGCATCTGACTTTAAAGCAATACTCGCAAAAGGATGGGCTTGAGATAAAAATTCTTCACAAGATTCAGCGACTTCAGTCCCCGCTAATCCAAGTCCGACATGATAATGATGCGTTTGATCATAAAGATCTAAATCGATTTTATGTAGTGCTGTCTGAATACCGTCGATAATCGCATACCAAGCTTTACTGACATTCGTTCGTATTGTTCCTGGCCCTGATTGCGCTTCAGTGAGTAAACAACCATCGGCATCTTCAATGCGAACTTTTGTTTTTGTTGCACCGCCATCGATGCCAATATATAAATTTCTTTTCATTTTTATGAGCCCTTTACCTTTTTCATAAAGTATTGTTCAATTTCCTCGAGCGAGCGATTTTTAGTTTCTGGAATGCAATAAATTGCCATAAACAAATAGATCATCGTCGATCCGCTACATAGCCAAAAAATGCCGGTATAACCAATCCAATGAGCCAATGTCATAAAAACACCCGCAAATAAAGTGGACGTCAGAGAATTCAAAAATAAAGCGACAGACATCGATTTACCTCGAATCGACATCGGCATCAGCTCCGATAAAATCAGCCAAATGACCACGCCAGGTCCTACGGCGAAAAAGAGAATGTACAAAACCAATCCGGCTAACGTTAAATAGCCGCGTAATGTTCCGGCATCCAAGACGAGATTCACAAGCCCCAATAAAAACATCGCCGCAACAACGCCCGATGTGCCTAAAATCAACAAAGGTCTTCGCCCCACTTTATCGACCAGCATCAGCGCAACCGCTGTCATGAGAAAATTAATCAATCCCACGGTGACAGTACCTAAAATCGAAGTGACATTTGAGCTTAAGCCAGCATGCTCCAAAATCATAGCCGCGAATTGTAAAATGGAATTGATCCCGGTTAACTGCGCTAAACAAGCTACAGTAAAGGTAATGACGAGCGGTAATAAATAATGTTTCTGCCAACGCGCGCCGGAATACACATCAACCTTAGCAACGGCTTTCATGCGCGTCAAATCATGTTCCGCTTCTGTTTTTGAGCGGCTCGACAACAAAACATTTTTAGCGCGTTCGACGTGGCCTTTTAAATATAGCCAACGCGGCGATTCGGGTGCGTAATACATGCTGATCAATAACAATAAACCTGGAATCATGGCACACATAAACATGGCATGCCAATTGCCTGATGGTGCAAAGATAAGGTTAATCAAATAGGCCAATAAAATACCACCCGTTAAAAATAACTGAAAGGCCGTTATACTTCTACCGCGCATTGCAGCGGGTGCTGTCTCGACTAAATAAAGCGGGATAACAATCGTAATAATACCCACGCCAATACCTTGGGTTAATCGTCCTAATAAAATACCCATAAAACTGTGTGCAGTGATCACTAAAATAACGCCGACCAAAAAAATGAACGCAGAAAATGCAATCATTTTTTTTCGCCCAAACCAATCGGCGAATGCACCAGAGACTAAGGTTGCAATCGATCCGCCGCCCAAAACAGCCGCAACAATAATTGACATTTGCGTATCGGTTAGTGCAATGCTTCCACGTATAAACAACAATGCGCCGGAAATAACACCGATATCATAGCCATATAAAATACCGCCAATGCTGGCAAAGATAACAATCAGTATCGAAAAAAATCGATAATTTTGTTTGACGGTATGCATACAGGTATCTCCTTTATTTTGTAATTCTATTAGCGTTCCTATATTGCGAAGATCTTTTCTAATTGCATCAAGAATTGAGAGACTGAACCGCTCCGCAGAAAAATGCTTCGCCTTTTTTATGTTCGTCTCGCCTCAATCCTTAATCATCTCCACCGTATAGCGTTCTATTTCAATCGATGCCGACCAATAATCGGCGGGCAATCCTGCTTTCATTTTCAAATGCTTTAAAAATTCTTTTTTATCTGGTAAAGATTCCCACACAGCAGGCAAGAAAGTAGCCCGATAAGCGCCGACCTTTAAAATCAGTCCGTCAATGTGCGGACGTAGCTGACGCATTAAATCTGCCTCTGAATGAAATTGAATAGGTTCTGGTGTATTTAATACTGAAATATGAAGATCAATTTGAGCGAATTCAATTTCAGTCAATGGCGCAAAACGGGGATCTTGAAAAGCGGCATTAACTGCATGCGTAGCCACATCAACGACCAAAGGCCGATAGGCTTCTAAGGTACCAATGCACCCACGCAATTGCTTTTGAATCTCAAGCGTCACAAAACTCGCGCCAACTTGCTGCAAATTTTCCGGATAATGCGCCAATTGCAACGGTAACGGCTCGTGATGTTTTAATTTATGACGAATCGACTCAATGGCCGTCTTTAGTAAGATTTGTCGTTCTTCTTTTGTATGGCTCACACATTCTTCCTAACTGAATTTTCAATCGACATGCCCTTACCGGCAGATTCATTCCCCGATGTAAAATGAAATGCGCCGTATCCAACAACCCCTTCATGATAAGAACCCACGATATCGCCCGAATTTTGCAGTTTAACTAAGCGAGGCGTCAACCCTTTTTTCAATGCAATCAATAATAAAGCTTTAATCCCTATACTGCCACACGCTTGATCATCTTGAATCGCTTGCGGATCCAAATGCAAAATAGCATTTGCTGTTTTTTTATCGAGACGACAAGCCGTTTCATAATCGAGATAATGGCTCAAATCTGAACTGATGACGATTAAAGTATCTTCTTCATGCCACAATCGGTCGATGACGCTTGCCACAACCGTTTCTCGGGCCTGCCCAATTAAAATGGGCACAATCGAAAATTCATCGAGCGTCATTTGTAAAAAAGGGAGTTGTGTTTCTAACGAATTTTCTTGTGTATTAAAGGCAGGTTCTGATACCTGCACATAAGGCAGCTGAAGAATATCTTTTATCGAGGCTTGATCAATCGGTATTTTGCCTAAAGGCGTTGCGTAAAAATCAGCTGCCGTCACCGCTAATCCAAATAACGGATAACGATGACAAGGGCCTAATAAAATCACTCGCTTAATTTTCTGTTTAACGGGTTTTAAACTTGCATAAGCAGCGGCGGCAATAGAACCCGAATAAACAAAACCAGCATGCGGAACAATCAACGCTTTGGGCGGCGGTAATTGATGGTTGGCGCGCGATAAATAATCTTGAACGATTTGTTTTAATTCTTCGGGATCCGCTGGATAAAATAATCCAGCGACACTGGACTGTCTGATGTTTTCCATAATCATAATCTCCCTTTCCTGTCTGTATCGACCCTGTCGTTGATTGATCAACTAATTATTGAGTGATTTTTTGTCGCTATGCTGTCAAGGCAATACGCTGGCGTTCTAAAGATAGGCGTGATGCGATAATCCCTAATGACAAAATGAGCTGGCTTATCGGTAGTTAAATTGATTAAGTTAAAGTGACAATCCGGCGCTTGTGTCGATGAATCTTCAGTATAAGTGTAGCAAATCTGATATTGGTTGTTAGCCTTTGGCGTAAAAGAAAACACGACGGGCGGACAGGTCCCTTTAGATTCAGGCAATTTTGCAATAAACGTACTCATCTCCCCGGCTTTGATTTTATTCGGATGATTATTGGGCGTACTCAACACTTGCGTACATGTTTTTGCCTCCTGAAAAATACTATAATTTTCGCCGGTAATTGTCGCACTCGGTCCAAACGGTGGGGGTACATAATGCACACAACCCGTTAGTCCAGAGATAACAGCAACTAGCATGATCCGCTTGAAATAGTCCATAAGCTTACTCCTTGGTTTTTTTATAAACACTGTTTCATTATAATGATGTTTCATTCACGATGAAAAGTAAATTATCCGGACAGTCTAAAATGCGAATTCACGCTTACTATCCTGGAAATCTTGCAAAAGAAGGTGCAAAATTGCATAGAATTTAGACAAAAATCACGGATGAAGAAAAGACAATTTTGTGGACCTACTTTTGGTTTTATTAAAGGATGAATGATATGGTCGATAAAATAACGCATCATTGGCACATAACGAACAGCGGAAAAATTCAATGTGATCTTTGTCCCAGACATTGCCAATTAAATGAAGGACAGCGTGGATTTTGTTTTGTCCGCATGCGAAAAAACAATCAAATCGCTTTAACCAATTGCGGTGAAATCAGCAGTTACTGTATTGATCCGATCGAAAAAAAGCCTTTATATCACTTTTTGCCCGGTTCTTCTGTCTTATCATTCGGCATGATCGGGTGTAATTTAGATTGTAAATTTTGCCAAAATTGGCAGATTAGCCGTGCAAAAGATACGCAGTTGCTTGCAACCCATACAACGCCAGAATCGATTGTCGAAACGGCAAAACAGCATTATTGCCAAAGCGTTGCATTCACTTACAATGAACCCATCATTTTCATGGAATATGCGATGGAGACAGCACAAGCATGCCGTGAAGCGGGTATTAAAACCGTGATCGTGACCAATGGTTATATTTGTGACAAACCTCGAGAAGAATTTTTTCAACAGATTGATGCAGCCAATGTCGATTTAAAAAGCTTTAATGAAACGTTTTATTTCAGTCTCACTAAAGCACATCTACAACCAGTTTTGGAAACTTTGGAGTATTTAAAAAAACAAACACACGTTTGGCTAGAAATCACTAATTTACTCATCCCGAATCTGAATGATTCTGAACATGAAATCGAACAATTAACCCAATGGATCGTTGAGCATCTGGGCGTTGATGTACCGCTACATTTCTCCGCATTTTTTCCGACGTGGAAATTGCAAGAAATACCTGCAACGCCTGCAGAAACACTCATTCGCGCACGGGCAATCGCCTTAAAAAATGGCTTGCGCTATGTTTATATCGGCAACCTTAATGACCCAACAGGATCAGATACTTATTGCCATCATTGCGGACAACAATTAATTCAACGAAAAAATTATAAAATTTCAGATTATCAACTATCCCCAACCGGCCGTTGCCGTTTTTGTAATACGCCATGCGCGGGAATCTTTAATCCGTGAAAGAATAATGCTCGAAAATGATCTCTTCGCCAAAAAACAATTTCGCCGCTTGTTGAAAAGCTTCCGTGTAATCCGAAAGATAAAATCGCATTTGGCGGCGAGATTCCGGGTTTGCGAGGTGATGTGTCTGTAAAAATTCTTGCAAAGCGCAGGCCATGATTTGCGGCGAATCGATAACTTCAACGCGTCCTTGATAAAATTGATCAATATAGGAACGCACAAGCGGATAATGTGTACAGCCCAAAATCAATGCATCAATGCCAGCAAGCGTCTTTTGCGATAAATAATGGCACACCAATTCCTGCATGATATTACTTTGATGAAGTCCTTCTTCAATCAATGGAACTAACAATGGTGTCGCCAGCGTCTTCAAGTGAATATGGCGATTTAACTCATTAATCTTTTGATTGTAGACTAAAGAATTAACGGTTTGCCTCGTCCCAATGAGACCGACGGTTTTATTGGCGTAGTACTGCCCAAGATATTCAACCATCGGATCGATCACACTCAAAATTGCCGCTCGAGAACCGATGTGCGATTTCATTAAATCAAATGCCGCAGCTGAAGCGGAATTACAGGCGACTAAAATAAGTTTACAACCCTCCTCTAGCAACACATCGCAAATCTTAAGACAATACGACTGAATCGTCGACGTCGATTTATCACCATAAGGCACATGCGCCGTATCGCCAAAATAAATGATATTCTCATGAGGCAACAGCGTGGTAACAGCTTGTGCAATCGTCAAACCACCAATGCCACTATCAAAAATACCGATCGGTCGAGCGTTCCCAATTAACATATCTTTCTCTTATAGACGACTGTGAAACCGCTATCATAATGGCGCCAAAGCTTTGACGCAAACGCAATTTTCGCCGCGCTCTTTTTGCACAATGATTCATCCAACGCCTTCCGCCATGAACAAAGATTTTTATAAAAAAGTTATTCACAATTTCTGTGGAAAACTCTGTGCAAAACGTTGGGATTTTTTGACCTCTCATTAGTAAAATGGCCTTTGAGTTTTGATTTGACATTTTTTGATCAACTGAAAAATACTTATGTTTTTTCAATTAGTTATAAGTGATTTTAATTTGAGCTACCCAATGCAATGGAGCCTAATTTAACATCACTTAAAGGGTTAACCCGATCTGTGTAAAAAACTGACTGACTGACATCCTTTTGTCATCTTTTAACGAGTTAACATCACGTTCATTTTGGTTATTTTGCTCTCTTCATCAAAGTCTGGGATGTGGTCATTCCAAGGAGCGCTATGACTTTTTACGATCGACTGAGTTCTTGAATAAGGAGTAAACGGGCGCCGCTTTTCGTTTTTCTTTTTTGATGTTTTGTTCTGTCTGAAATAAATTTTGCCGCGGCTGTTTTTTCGATGATGGCTTTGCTTTTTCTCGAGTCCATTCCGTCAAGGGCGCATAGAAAGTTGATCGAAATTGCTCGTAAAGATCTTGATAAATCTCATAAACATCATTAGTCAAACACACTAAATAAATGTTTTGAAATGTCACGTTTTTCTTCAAACATTGAGTGATTTCATACAACGCCACCTCTATCGCTTTGGGGATCGGAAATGCAAGTAGGCCACAACCGAGCGCAGGAAAGGCAATCGTCTCACAGTCATACTGAACAGCCAGTTTCAAGCTCTCTTGATAGCAAGAAGCCAACAATTCCGTTTCACGATAATCACCACCATGCCAAGCAGGACAAACCGTGTGAATAATATATTTCGCTTGTGAGTGGTATCCCGGGGTAATTTTCGCTTGTCCCGTTTCGCAACCATTCAATTGACGACAGGCTAACAATAACTCAGGACCCGCTGCGCGATGAACACTGGCATAAACACTCCCACCGCTGATTAAATCAGTTTTTGCGGCATTAACCATCGCATCTAACGTTAATGTCGTTATATCGGCCTTGATAATCTCGATGCGATCCATAAAAAAACATCCATTTGCCTAGTCAGCGATTTTATTCTACCATGTGCCAGAAAAATAGGTATCACCATTCTATATGAAATATCGCGCCTCATCGGAAATCATTTCCTATCTCGCTCAATTTGTCTCCGATCAAAAATTACCGTTGATTGAGGCGGTACTCAATCAACGCACGCGTTATCTCACGGTCGCTATTGAAAACGTCTATCAACCACATAATGCCAGCGCGATTTTACGAAGCGGTGATTGCTTCGGTATTCAGGATATCCATGTGATTGAAGATCAATGTACCTATCGGGTCAACCCCGATATTGCTTTAGGCGCTGCTCAATGGATTACGTTGCAACGCTACACATCCACTATCGATTGTTTAACCGCTTTAAAAAAGAAAGGATATCAAATCGCCGCTTTCACCTTGCAACCAGGTCCGAATACAATCTTAGATGCATTGCCCTTGACACAAAAAACCGTTCTACTCTTTGGTGCTGAGCAAACGGGTTTAAGTCAAATAGCGCATGAAATGGCCGATTTATATGTTCATATTCCCATGGTTGGATTTACGCGCAGCTTAAATGTTTCGGTGAGCGCGGCCATTGCATTGCACCATTTAACACAAAAACTATATCAATCAAATTATACGTGGCAACTTACAGAAACAGAAAAACAAGCATTAACGATAGAATGGTTGGTTAAAATTATTCCTCGCGGAAAAAAAATCTTACAACATTTTCTAGCAGAAAAATAAACACGAATTTAAAAAAATAAAGATGCGCCTGCAGAAAATATATTTCCTGCAGGCATTAAAAAAACAAACTAAGCTTTAGAATGATCTTTGACTCGCAGTGTTAAGAACGCAGCGATAATCATACTCACACCACCACACACAACGCCTAGCGTTCGACTGTCGTGTAAAAAATGTTCCATAATGTAGCCAAAACCTAACGACACAAGTATTTCGGGAATAACAATAAATAAGTTAAAAATCCCCATATAAATACCCATTTTTTTCGGAGGAATCGAATCGGCCAACATGGCATAAGGCATACTTTGCATACTCGCAAAAGCAATACCAACTCCTAACATCAACCAAAGCAAATTGAGTTTGGTTTGCACGAATAAAATGCCCACCAATCCTAAGCCACCGCATAATAAGCTAATAAAATGAATGGTTCGACGAGAGATTTTTTTCGCGACATAACCCAATATAAAAGAGAATATCATAAAGAAAAAGCCATAGGCCGCGAAACAAACGCCGCCCCACTCGATCCCTTGCAAATATTCTGGCGTACCAGGCGCCGCGTGGAACACCCGATTGGCAACAGCAATTGGGAAAAACAAAAACATACAAAAAAGCGCCATCCATGAAAAAATCATCACCCAGGCCAATGTTTTCATTTTTTCCGGCATGTGACACATATCATGAAGAATGGTCGCAATCATACCCTTTACGTTTTGTTTTTCAGCCGCTGTTTGATCTTCTGTTGCAATCATTTCAGGCGGGTATTCTTTCGTCGTAACAACCGTCCACAAAATCGTTACAAAGAAAACGACCGCACCAGTCCAAAACGAATATCGAACCAACATAGGAATGGCTGTCTGCGTCGTCGATGAACCATTAATACCAAATACATGTTGCAAAATCCAAGGCATTGCAGAAGCAAGCACAGTACCGAGGGCAATTAAAATCGCCTGAAAAACATAACCTTTCGTGTATTGTTCTTCTGGCAACATGTCCGGCACTAAGGCACGAAAAGGTCCCATGCTGATGTTAACAGAAGCATCCAATACCCATAGTAATAAAGCGGCCATCCACAATGCCGTACAGAGCGGCATGAAGATAATAGCTAACGTAGACAAAATAGCGCCAAATAAAAAATAAGGTTTTCGACGTCCGGCTTTTCCCCAAGTGTTATCACTCATATGACCAATAATCGGCTGAACTAACAAACCTGTTAAGGGTGCGGCAAGCCATAAAATGGGAATTTTATCCGGCTGAGCGCCTAAATATTCGTAGATAGCACTCATGTTCGCCATCTGTAAGCCCCAACCGAAATTGATACCTAGCAGGCCCATACTGATATTTAATATCTGCATATTGCTCAAACGAGGTTTCGTCATAATTATTGTCCCTTCTTTGTAATGATCACAATAACATGCCAGTAATTGTCGAGCACCGGTCCCACAATTACACGCAAAGCATTATAGGCGTTGATAATAAAAAAATTCAACCGCTTTCTTGACAGTTTTCAAGAAGCTCCCTACAATGCAGCGCTTTGGGAAGACGGGGTTATAGCTCAGCTGGTAGAGCGCTTGCATGGCATGCAAGAGGTCGGCGGTTCGAGACCGCCTAGCTCCACAAAAATTTTTTTAGGTCCCCATCGTCTAGAGGCCTAGGACATCGCCCTTTCACGGCGGTAACAGGGGTTCGAATCCCCTTGGGGACGCCAATTTTATCAATTGGTTATGTTTATCTTTTAATCACTTTGAATTTAGTAATATTTAAGTAAACCATGGGTTGCAAAAATCACATCTTGCGTGTAAGGCATTCATCGTGAGCCCATCGCCTTATCAACAACAGCGCGATGAAATCATACACTACCTCGAGAATCGAAAAAAACCGCATCTCATCCAATTTACCCAGGTCTTGGCGTAGGGACCTCCTCACGTCCTGGATCACTAGGTACCAAACTCAGCGGGGATGATAATGACGGTGTAGTAATACCTTTGGCTGCTTCTATCTTTTCCTTATCTGGCGCCTGATCCACTTCTAACGGTATTTGAGGCTTTTGAACCATTGACTTTTTGGTTCTGTAACAGAAAGTGTGGGTAAGGTGTAAAAAAAGACATGATTCATTAAAATCCACCTGAAGAAATTAACCACAATTTAACAGGAGGAAGAATCAT
>C687J13896_1001268_pt1 | contig 14065 bp, 13 predicted proteins | sample RifGroE2_FD_13896 | JGI IMG/M metagenome (IMG submission 13896)
TCCTCCATAGACTTATTTATTTTATTTGTTGCTCTTAATAATGTTTTTTTAGGTGAAAATGTTGGCGGTTTGATTGTTGCCAATTTAGATGTTAACTTAGGAGATATGCTTGCGCCTTTAGGACTTGCCAGATTTAATAATCCAGTCCATTTATCAAATTCAAGTGCTGATAAGTTGTCTTGAATATCATCAAAATACTTGCTACCTGTATAATTCTGCATTGCTTGATGCAATTGCGATGAGTACGGATTTTTTGCATTAGAGCCATTTATTAATGAATCAAGTTTAGTGTCAGGAGATACGCTTAACCTTAGATTGTTAATCTCGCCTTTGATTGACTTTATATTGTTTTTACCTATAGCATAACCCGCGAACTCGTTAGCTAAATTTTGATTTAATTCTTTCAAGTTTGCAACAGTATCGTTAAATATTTTATGCTCTTTTAAGTCGGAAACTCCAAACAGCCCGTTTTCAACCTGTTTGTAATTATTCAGATTGGTATAGTCTATATTTGTTGCTTCATTTAGCTTTTTATCGGTAGTGTTTATTTTATAAAACATATCTTCTTTGCCGAAAATCTGATCAGTTTTTTTTGCTAGTTCCTCAAATTTTGCGTTTGCTTTTGCATAGTCTGTAAATTCTGTTGCAAGTTTGTTATTTAATGCACCTGATAGTTGCTTAAAAACTCCAACTATCTCTCCCGGTGCGTCTAACTTTTTTGCATATACGCCATCTTGTATAGCTTTTTTTAACATATGGATATCGTTTGGATTTGCCATTAACTTCGATGTGTCTTTACCGCTTATAAAAGATATTTCATTTGTTTTATCATTATATTGAATAATCTTTTTTGTAGGGTATGCGTCATTTATTTGATTAACTATTCTATTTAACTGATTAGGGACATCTCGGTTAAATAGATTAGATTTAATTTTATCGTTTAGATCAGAGAAAGCATTATCAATAATTGGTTGTATATCATACTCAGTCTTAACATTTCTAATCTTAGCTAATTCTTTTCCGACTTCTTCGCCAACAACTTTTTTTTGCTCTGATATGGTATGAAATAGCTTTTTGGTTAGATACCCCGGCATACTTTCGTTATCAGCAAAGGTTAACGCATTTGGATTGTTAATTAGATAATTAGCATCTTTGCTATCTTGCACAGCATTAGTAATTAATCCTGTTTTGGTTTCCGGGTCAAGTTTGCTAACAAAATCCCCGACATTATTTTGAACTTTATTTAATGACGCATCTTGTAGTTTGTTTGCCTTCTCAATATTAATGGCAGCTTCTGGAACAATATCGCCACTAGATAGTTTTACTTTTTTTTGTAGCTTTAAAACTTCCGGATTATTGAATACCCGATTAGACGCCGTTTTTGATATGTTCTGTGCATCAGATATTACATTAAATGTATTTTGCGGTAGATTCTTTATCGTTTGAATCGTGCTTTCAATTTTAGGTGTGAGTATAGTTTTGTTTAGTACTTTGGTTTCAGCCTTGCCTAGTGCCTTGACCCCTAGCTTAGTCCCGCCTTTAATTAATGATGTCACACCGCCCACGCCAATTAATCTAGCAACGTCCCCTACTGGAGTATCAGTTTTATACATATCCCCAAAGTTTGTACCTTCTGGTATTTTATAGCCCGGAGTGTATTCGTTGCCCGTAATTTTTTCGTAACCTGCTAGCGCCCCTTTTTGAATTAACGAAGGTATGCCAGTAATAGCGTCTGGAATATCGATAGTACTTCCCGCTATTGCGCTTGGTACTATATCAGCTAAATTACCAAGAGGATTATTTTTTAAACTATCGCCACTTTCTTTTGCATAGTTTTTTATTCCACTGCCTATGCGTGATAATAGCGATGGTTTTTGTTTTTCTATAAACTTGCNTTGATTAGTGTCTTCTTTATCATCTAAGAATCTTCCCATTATAGTTCATACCTCTGATATTTCTTAGTTTTTGGGTTCCACATCATAATAACTTGCCCTTTTTTATATCCAGCCTTAAAGGCATCAGCATCACTTTTAAATTGGTTAGATGCCGAAGTATTACCAGGCGGCCTACTAGATTTAGGCTTTAGTGTTGTTGGCGTATATCCAATCTGTTTTTTAATTTGTTCAGGAGTGTAATATGCCCCTAAAAGAGCAGTTTTTGTATTGATAAAATCATTAGTTGCATCATCAATCGNCTTAGTCTTGGAAGCCTTTAGGCTAGATACCAAGGACTTGATATCGCCTATATCTTGATCGGTTAAATAACCTGATGCTCCAGTAGTAATAATACGGGTTAGCTTATCTTTCACAGATTGGCTTCCAGCCATGCCCTCAACATCACGATTACTTAAAGCACCTTTATCGTATAACCTTGCTATTTGACGCTGCAAAGTACCCTTTGCTAATTTAGAACCACTATTAACTGTAGATTCTATGTCGTTAAACATTGAAATGTCTTCTTTGGCTTTTTTTACTATATCGTCATTTCTATATTCCTTGCTTAACCCATAATATGATTTTTGAGCTTCTTTTTGATCGGATATCTTTATAATTTTCTCTGTATTATCAGGTGTAGTAGGTTTTTCCCATAACACAGGAGATGATATTTCTTTCCCCCCATAATAGTATTTTCCAGTTGTTTGATCTAAAGTTCCAGCGGCTTTCTTCCCGCCAATATTTAAATCAACTGACGCAAATTTTTGCGTAGGCTTAGTTGTAGTTATTTTTACAAACCATTCATCCTGTCCTGTTACAGGGTTTTTAAACTTATTAACTAAATCTGGGTTAGTACTGGCAAGCTGTTTAGCTTCTTCATAGCTTCCAAGTTGCTTTAATCCAGCTTTTTGATTGGCATCATAATATGCGTTAAGCTGTATCTTTTCAGAATCAGATAATGTTTTAAGTCCATTAGTTGTAGCAGTATTAAATGCTTTTATAGCATCGTTTGAAATATAATATTTACCATTATATTCAGTAGGTATTATCGATTGTCCACCAACCTTTAACACGGTTTCTTTTGGGACTTCTGTAAAATCTTTTAATGTAGACATCTGCGTTAAAGCGTTCTTGTCAGCTACATCTTTAAGCGCATTAATTCCTGATAATGCACTGCTAATGCCCTCAAGTCCCTTGGTTGACCCAGTTGCAAGCTGTGCGGTTTTAAGTACGTTCTGTGGGTTAAAAGCTGCACTGCCTTGCCTAAATAACTGATCGAGCAAGTTTCCTTCTCCGCCACCAGGAGCAAAAGCATTTAACTGAGTACCAGCCAAGCTAGACCCTATTCCAACTTTCAACGCTTTATCAAGTGTCGTTTCTTCTCCCTGTCCGATGCCTTGTAAAGATCCAAGCAACGCCCCTCCGACACCACCAGTAGCAAGCCCTAGACCAGCACCAAGAAGCGACAATACAGGATTAAACGCAGATTCTCGTTCCGCTTTTTTTTCGGCTTCTTTTTCTATGCGTTTTCGCTCTTCTTCTTGTCGTTGGATTAAAAACCCACGCCCTGCATTTTCTCCTATGTTTAGATTCTGCATTACAGAGTATGGGGTTTTTGATAATAAAGATTGTTCTAGAAATGATGCCATTTTAAACTCCTTTACCCTGCGCTATTATCAGCAAACAAAAAATTGTTATTGTTGTTCTGAAGTTGTTCTTGTAATAATTTTATCTGATCTTGTAGTAATTTCATCGCATTTTCATTTTCGGATTGCTGCATAGCAGGCTGATTAGATGTGATTTGAGTATAATAATCATTAAGCTCTTTGGTATTAAACATTGGTAGATTTGCTGAGGCTCTAGCGTTCTGTATTTGTTGTTTTGCTGTTTGTTCCGGCAAATTCCTTAGATATGATCTATAATTTTCTACATCACTGGAATTATTCGGGTCAAGTCCCTGCGCAGTCATTCCGCTTTCAAGTGCTAATGCTGTATCGTCCTTAAATCCTGTAGCTATGGTCTGACCTGTAATAGTTGCATACTGTTCAGGAGTTATTGCTCCACTTTGAACTAACGGTAAGAATGTTGATTGCAGATATTGCTGTCCTTGCTGCGTTAATTTAAGTTGATCTAATGATCTATTTGCGGTTCCTTCTGAACCAGTTAAGGCTCTATCCAGTTCGCTTTGATTTTCTTTTGACGCTAGTTCTTTTTCGCTCTGATTTAAAGTTTGGCTAAACTGGCTGGCTTGGTTTTGTGTCTGTAGTTGCTTTAATGCGTAATCTAATCCATTATTCTTAACATCTTCGGCAAATTTTTCCTTGTCAAAAGTCATACTCTGCTCGAATTGAATAGCTTGATTTTTTGTTTGCAATGATTTCAAGGCATAATCAAGCCCGTTATTTTTTACATCTTCGGCAAACTTCTGTTGATCAAATGATAAGCTTTGACCGAATTGATTTTCTTGGTTGGTAATTTGTTTCTCTGTTAGTCCTCTGGTTAAAGCAGATTCCCCGGCGTTAAATTCGTTCTGACTAGTTTGCTGTGACTTCTCAAACTCTCGTTGTATCGCAGCTTCATTAGTTTTAAAAGCCTGATCAAGTGCCGTCTGTCCAAGGTTAGTGGCTATGGTGCTTGCGACATTACCCTTTACGCGGTTGAAATCATTCAGAGTTCTAGCATAGCTATCGGAACCTAATCCTCCAAACTGAATACCTCTAGTTGCAAGATTTTCCGTTAGCTGTGGTAATGTTTTCTGTGTAAAGTCTTGTTCTAATGGCTGTACAGTTGAGTTATACATATCAGTAGCTAGATTTTTATAATCTGGGCTTAGATACGATTTATTAAATGCCTGATCTAGTTCGCTTGCCATAATCGCCTCATTTCTGGTTAATTGGTCGATAGAATACAATTAACTTGTTTATACGTGTAAATTCATTAACGTTTGGATTACTAAATTCAGCGGTCAAATACTGCCCCTTTAAGCTAACCTTGTATCTTGATGAAGATATCCCAGTTGCCGATATAACCGCAGTGTCTACAATTGCAGTGTCTACAATTGCGCTTGCTGTTAAAGACGTTGTAAACATCTTATATGTTCCTTCGCCATCAGAAGAGAGTATTTTGCCAAGTCTATAGGAATTGAATTTTAAGTAAATATACCAAGACTCAGTGTCACCCATAAACACAATACTTTTAAATTTCTTATATAAATACTCGCCACCTGGGGCAACCCAACCAAGAATGGCATAGCTAACAATTGCAGCATCGTTGTCGTTATGAATACCGCTGTTTAATGTTTCTTGGCAAATTCCTGGATCACTGGTATTGCCTTTGAATCCATATAGCTTCTCTTCTCCTGTTACGTTTTGAATAGTATAAAAGTTATAGTCAAATCCTGTAAAACTACCCGAAAAAGGCTGAGGTATTTCACCTTGTATAGCTGGCAAGAACTTAGTCGTATCTAAAAAGAATGTTTTATCATTATATGCAGATGCGTTATTTACTGTTTTAAACGATAAAATATATAAATCCTTGAATGTAACCGCTGTATAATCATCTTTTGCTGTTAAATCAGCATTAATCCTGATATCGTCTTGTATTGGATGACTTATAACCGGACTACCTGAACCGCCAAGAGTATATTCCCCTGAACTGAATGTGATAGTAGGATTAATCTTTCTAATATAGTTATCGGTCGAGAAATAGTATATCCCATCCGCTGTTAATCTAACGCTATCAGGGCTTTGAGTGCCAGTATATGCGTCTACTTTTAATATGTTCCATGCGGTTGTTGGGTTTGCATCGGCTGCATTAGGAAGTACAAAAACAGCGTATTCCTTGAATATAAACAGCGCATCGCCAAATATTTCAAGCCCCTTCAATCTTCCATAATTGCCAGGGAATATCTGTATATTATTTGTTGCTGTTGTCCATGTGTCAAATGCAAGCGCATCGGTAAAATATAGCGTATCTTTTCCATCAATACCGAAAAGCCTATTTTTATGTAGTTTAAGTTTTATTAAATCAGTCGGACTAGATGCAATACTTTTTGCTACTATATTAGCCCCGTCTTTATATATTTTTACTACTAGTTCATTAGCGTTTACCCCATATAATGATCTAAATGTACTTACTGTGGTATATCCTGCATTTTCAAACCTTATTTTTTTATCGGTTGCGCTTAATACAAAATCACTGGCCGGAGTAGTTGCATCTTTTACAGTTACCCAGGCAGAATCGTAATAATATACGGTTGTTCCTTGCACTGTTATTAAATACTGTGTTCCATCGTCAAGCTCCAGATTACCGCCGCCAAACACGACACTTGCAGCTGGAGGGTCAGACAGTTTAGCACCACCGCCACGTTCTTCTAGTCCACCAGTAGACATATAAAGGTAGTTTTCGTTACGAGACAATTGACCGGGCAACAATCCCAGCTTGTTACGGCTAGTGTTCATCCCAAGAAACTTATCTATTACGACTGATGGAAAATTACCCATATTATCCCTGTACGCTGTTTAATATATAATCTATCTTGTTAAATCCACTGTCAGAATCTAAAAACATTCTGTTATCAAGACCGATAACGTCCATATCATTAGTATATAAGTTATGCCGTAAGTTACTTGCTTCCTGTGCTGCCAAACCTCTATATTTAGCTAGGTTCTCAGAATCATCATCTTTCTGATAATAAAGAATCATAGCCTTGTAAATTGTTAGCATGTCATAATCGGATGGTATTTCGTTTGTATCTGCATCAACGGATAGCGCAGTAGGTTTCTTCTGGTATGGCATAGCAATTTTACCAGTGCCAGTATAATTGAAGTATTTATTGAAATATAGATTAGTCCCGAATACCGCATATTGATATGGGTCGCCAGTATTGGAAGAATCAAAGAAAGTTGCCCCTTGATCGATAGCAAGCTTTTTATAGCTCATTTGTACAAGGTTGCTAATCCATCGTCCTGCTGATGTCTGGAAGTTAACCATGATAGGGGTCATAAACCCCGAAGGAAGCTCAACATAGTTCTGATTGATAACAATATTAAGACTAGAGATATCTTGAAGCTCGCGGGGCTTTATTTCTCTAGAGATTTCCTGCTGTGCTTTATTGATATAAGTATTCAACAGCGTACTTGAGGGGTCAGTGCCAGTGTTAGTTACCCCGGATTCTATTTGATCTTCTAGTAATGTTCTTAGTTCTAATAATGTGCTACCCATTAGTACACCCTGATAGAACCATTTAGCGTTACGGTTGCATTTGCGCTTGAATTGATTATTCTTACGTCAATAATGTCATAGCCTACTATTACCCTTGGAGTGCCTAGGGTAAGAACCGAACTAGATGCAACTGCTCCACTTGGTAGCTTAAAATAGATACTTGCCGTGGTTATAATCGCATCGTTGCCGTCAATATATGAATAACCAGATGTATCGTTAAAGCTGTGCTGGAAAAAGCTACTTGTGGGGATAACCTCGTTTTTCAGTTCAATATACTTGGTTTTGCTGCCTTTATATTCCTTTGTGGTCGCATTTAAGCTTGATCCAACACCAATCAACATCACTAATACTAACAACTTTACAACTATACTTTTCATAATTTCTCCTTAAAATACGAAAAGCCGGACACAAAGTTAATTGCACCCGGCTCTCCAAAAATGGTTTAATGCCTTACTTATAATAATATACTTTTAATTGCAAATGTCAACTTTTTTACGTAAATTAACTTCAAAGAACTCTAATAGACGTTCAACTTCTTTTTTTATGTTATAGTTTTTCTTGTTTTCATTTTGTAGCCTTTTACCATCTTTAAAAACAAGCGAATCCGCACTATCGTATATTCTATTGGTAAAGTTTTCTATATTATTATCAGATAATCGTATATATCCATTGGTTTTGTTGAATGGTTCAACATTACTCGCCACAACTGGTATTCCAAGTGATGACATTTCAATCCATTTAAGATTGCTTTTGCATCGGTTAAACTCAGTATCTCTCAGTGGAGCAAGCCCAATGTCTAAGCGTAAGTTTGCTAGTTCTTGAGGGTATATATCAATCCCCCAATTAACATGCTGAAAGTCAATCTGTTTATGTTGCAACCAATCAGGACGGAAACCGCCATATCTAATAACAAAACGCACGTTCGGATTGCTATCCATTACTGGCAACATAGCACGATAAGCAATTAACAAGTCTTCGTCATGCGCACCGCCAGCAACATAACCGATTCTTATATTCTTGGTATTATTGCGCTTGCGTTTAGCTTTCCAGATATCGTAATTAATACAGTTTGGATATACATGGTAATTCTGGTTTATGGCCTTGATTGACCGTCCTAGGTAGTCAGTAGAGCATATAACCGCATCGCTTTCCTGTACGTGATAGGCAGCACATGAGTGATGGTCTTTTAACTGGTCTATCTGATAGTTAGACGGCGTTATTTCTCCTATGCTATCGTCAATCTCAGCGACGAATAATTTATCTGGGTATATTTCCTTCAATCCCATTAATACGGCTAATCCGTCTTTGCTCTGTATCTTCTGTATGACAATCACGTCAAAGAATTTACATGCAGAGTTTAACCGGGCAAGTATTGACTCTGAGGTGTCGCCATGGTTCAAACACATATCGTCCCATGCGATATTATCCCGAGGGTCAAACAGGTAATCAACATATACCGCACCTTTCCCGGTGAGATTCAACTGTTTATACATCTCTCTTGCTGGGTACTCTATACGCCACTGACTAACCGCCCAATTAAGTGTTGGTATGTATAATACTTTCATATTTACCCCTTTATTCCTATCATTCCGTACCACTGAGGACGGTTAATGTCTATCATGTTTTTATCGCAATATTCCCTAGTATATGGAATGTCCACTGCTGCGATACTGCCAAACTTATTACCTATTAGCTCGTTCAATTCATCTAGCGTAAATACTTTATGATGATAGTCGCCCAATCCCCTATTAGTGCTTAATGGATGCGGTACAGTGATTATATACATTCCTCCAGATCTTATCACCCTATGCGCTTCTTTTACCGCTAAACTTGCATCATATAGATGTTCCAATACTTCACAACATATCACCACATCAAAGCTATTGTCATCGAATCGTGACAAGTCCTCTGCCGTTCCTACTTCTGCATATATTCCACGCTTCTTAGCTTTTTCTACGAGTACAGGCTGGATGTCAATAGCTTTAACATAGCACTTACGCTCTGTCTTCAGCGGTATTGCCAGAGTTCCACCGTTGCAGCCTACATCAAGCAAATAAGAGCCTACAGGTACGCTATTAAGTACAAATCTAGCCCGGTAATGGTCGTGGCTATATATTGTACCCATGCCTTTTAGTACGCCATCGGATACATATTCTTCTTGATGTTTTTTGTGTGCTTCTTCGGTACTGGTAAATTTCATTTTATACCTTCCAATTCGTTTTCTTGAAAATATTCCATTAGTTGCTTGCTCTCAAGATAATATTTTATTCTATATTCAACGTTTAATCCGTTTGTAATAAGTATCTGATAAACAGTTCCTTTACAATCAAAAGGCTTAATATAAACAACTTCGTTAATATAAAAATTTAGATTTATTTGAACCATTAAATATTTATTCCATAGTCTTGATATATCAATCGTTTAAGGTTCTTTACTTCTTCCACGTTGCGTTTACTGTTGCCCTCGATCTTGGTTAACGTTGGAACTTGGCAACCGTTAAACTTAACCCCTTTTTTGTGCATATCCAGCAACATGAACTCGTACAGATCACTATCAACCGTTGTTTCATAGTATGGCGTATCAAGTGCTAATTCTCGCTTATATGCTACCGTTGGGTGACAGATTGGAGATTTACTCTTGAAATCCCACGCATAAGCTTCATGCAACCCGTAGCTATCTTTATGTTTAGCGTCCCTTAACTGTGCAGCTGAATAAAACACGCCCATATCAGCGTCTTTACTAAACGCCTCAATAATTACATTACAACGATCTTTAAAGTAAATATCGCAATCACACACGGCTATTATATCGCCAGTAGCAGCATTATTGCCCTCGTTCCTACTAATAGCTGCCCCTAGTCGCTTGTCGTGGTATATCCGCTTAGTATTGCGCCTACTTTTGAGCATATATTCTATAATCTTGGGCGTTTCGTCTGTGCTACCATCATCAATAACGATTAACTCAGTATTCTTGTATGACTGATTGAGTAGACTGTGCAGACAATCACGGATAGTTGTTTGCTGGTTATATACCGGCAGGACTAGGGATATTTTCATTAATTTCTCCACGGTATTTTTCTGTCATCTATCATCATCAGTCTTATGGCAAATGATATAAAAAGAAATAACAATAGAATAACTAACTTAATCATAATCTACTCCAGGCACTGATGTATTCGCTGTTTAAATACAGCTTCGTTCATTAATCCAGAATAGTATTTTCTTACTTGGTCAGCAATCAATACCGCATTATCCTGTTTTGCTTGCATTTCCACTATCTTGCTGATAATTTCTTCTTTTGCCTGCTCATAGCCTACAGATACTTTACTAATCGGGCAATTAACCGCCTCAAAGCTCAGTTTCTCTGCAAATGCGAACTCTGTATCAGGAACACTAACCAACGCCTGTCTACCGCAGCACATGAACTGTATAGGCAACTGAGGGAATCCGTCATGTATATTTGATCTTAGATTCATAGAGCAACTATTGATAAACTCAGGCATTTTATCCTCTGATATCCTACCGCAATACTCCACGTTATCTTTCACGGTCTTAGCTGCACCACCGAATAGCTTAAACTTAATATGCGGTAATGCTTTTGCAACGTCCATCAATAAAGGCATGTTGCTTTTCCCGTTATTACATAGAGCTTGCATAGGGTTACTATCACTGTAATATATTGCAACGGTGAAATCTTTCGGTAATGGTGATAATGGCTGATATTTCTCTATCTGATAAACTGGTGTATATAGCAGCTCTGCATCAATCCCAACTTCCGCTAGTTCTCTTACCATTCTAGGGCTATTAGCAAACAACTTAATATCTTGTATCTCGAACATCTTTTTAATAGCTTTAAGCGTCAAAAAGTTTTGCTCTGTAATTAGCTGGTATACATCTGTGCCAATAAAATGGAATATCTTCTTAATATCACGGTTTAAGCTGGTATATTCCAAGTGTGTACTTAATGCCTCAAGAGGCTCATTAAACACGCCGACCAAGTAAACACCCTGCCAGTTATCAAAGCATAGGTTAATGGGATACAACTCACGCCTACTACCGGGAACTTGTCCGACATAATCAGCGTAAAGCATCTTAGCACGTTGTATAGCCTGTGTAGGTGCCGAAAACGTAGTAACAGCTATCTTTTTATCTGGTATCTTGTGGTATTCTCTGAACTTAGATGCTTTTTGAGCTAGATTAAGCCCTTTTTTACCGCTTATACTGTTTTCGTCAGGAAGTTTAGTAGAGAATATGAACTCATTAATATATTTTCCTTTGCATCCGGCTTCTGATAGCCTGTAAAACAAAGACCAATCTTGAAAAAACTCTTGATCAACTTTAAATCCTCCAGCTTTATCAAATGCACTACGTCTTACTGGTGACATAGTACTAATATAATTCATAGTTTCCAAATGATACGCGTCAAAAGGTTGAGAATAGAACTCTGACTTATGCTCAAAGCGGTAATTACCGTATACAAAATCAATATCAGGGTTTAATTCGAACTGAGTTACGCACTCGCGCAACATGCCAGGATATAGTTCACAATCTGCATCGATGAAAAATAGGATATCACCTTTGGTAAGCTCTGCGCCTTTATTTCTTGCATATGAAGCACCTTTGTTTTTTTTGTTAACAATTACGTTTACTTTTTTATTATAACTAAGCCATGAAGGTTTTCCAGCAATCGCAAGTTCTTTCTCTGGTTCAAGGTATGATCTAAAAATATATTCAGCCTTTTTATCTTTACCATCAACAACGATAGCAACGTCATAATCCTTGTAGTCCTGATCTTCGATACTTCGCAGTAGGTTCTCGATTGTGTCATAAGCCTTGTGAAATGGGATAATTATATTAACGTGCATACTTAATCCTTTCGTGTATCTCTCGAATACAGTTCTCTTTATTAATTTATCAGTATGTGTTATTGGGTTTACGTCCACCTATAAGCTCCTTCTCAAGAATCAAACGTCTAACAGTCTCAGCTTTGCTAGGTGTCTGCAACTGCTCTTTTATTTGCTGTAGCTTCTTTTCTTGTTGTTCGTTTAGGTCAACGCTTAATCTCATCTTAATTCTTTCCAACAACTTATAAACTTTTTTATAAATATAATCACAAAACTAAAAGGTAATAAATTAAAAGTTAATTCTCGTTTTGATTTATATTCTTTATCTAAAAGGTTAAAAATAACAAACGCATATTGAATCATTAGAGCTGAGATACATATACATAAAATAGCTTCAATTCCTGTCATGGTTCCTCTAATAGCTGTTGTCGTATGTATTATTGTAGGTGGTACTATCATATTATTCCTTAAAAATTACTTACTATTTAAGCATTATCATATAATAAAAAACGGAACATGTCAAATTCCGCTTCAAAAGTAGAGGGATAGCCTAAACTATCCCCCCGATATAACTATTAATTTGTCAAAGAACTATTACAGTCCAGTTGTAAGAATAAACATTCCGGCACTCTTATTGAGAATCTTTGCAGCCATTACAAACTTGAATGCAGCAATCTTTAATTTGTTTGCTGGATCGTTGGTTGACTGTGTGCCTGATTCTTTCAAGAAAAGCTCGAAACCTTTACGCTGTTTGCCTGATACTTCGCTAACACCGAACGCCTCATCACCATATAGAAGTGAAGCGTACAAATTACCAGATGCAGTTGATAGAGTATCGCCTGATAGAGGGAACTTGTAACCAAGAGTAGAAGTCTTGATAGTTACCCCACTAATAATATCGGTAATCTCGTTAGGGGACTGTTTTACTGCTGATGTTCCAGAAGTATAACTGACCCAGCCCTTGAATCCCGGATTGCTTGTTAGCTGATAAGGGATATCAGTGTGTGCAATCATGTTGTATTTACCACTTGCAAGAGGTTCAACGTCCAGACCTTGCAATACTGTCACCGCATGATTAACTGTTTTAACAGTCAAACCAGATGCAGCAATAGAGGTTACAAGTGCTGACTGTAATACCCTTGTTTTATTGTGGTACATCGGGAATCTGTCTCCGGCTGCTGCTTTATCGTGTGACCAGAGTCTTGCAGTAATACCAGATGAGTTAAGCGTTCCACCGTCAATAGCTAGATTGTCCATGTTAACAGATGAAGCATTCGCAACGTCTGCAACTGCCATACCAATACTATTACGAACAAACCTATCAACTGATTTACCAGCTGCGTCCTTAACTTTGGACATAGCTCTATCCATTACGCCACCAATTAAAGTCATATCAGCGAATGAACTTAGTTGAACATATCCTGATCTTTCTTTAAGTGTAGCCTGAATAATGGATGCAGAAAGATATAGCTGCTGTGATGCAAATTCAGTTGAATCGTCTGCCCTGACTCCTGCAATCTTCTGATACCGAGTAAACTCAATAACTTTCCCCATCCCTTTGTCGATAGGTTCCATCACTGGAGCGTTAGAATACCATACTAACTTGGAATCAAAATCTTTTAAAATCTTTTTGCTGTAATATATCTTTGAAGCGTTAACTAAAGCTGCGTGTGATGCTGCTTGATCTACCATAATAATTCACCATTTAACCTGTTCTAATTAATCCCTTAGCTTGCATATGAGCCAAGTACTCTTCGGCTGACATGTCATCTTCGGACTTAGTAGGTTTGGACGGTGTGAATCCGCCTCCTGCGCCTATCGTTGATGCTGCCTGTTTCTTACTGCTTAAATTCTGTTTCGGTTCGGTTCTAGGAGAAGATAAAGCACTGTTAATAACTCTCATAGCTGATTCCTGTATCCATCCCGGTTGAAATACTATACTCGGATTAGCTGTAACCTCTTTGGTCAATTCAGGCTCGATAATACTGTAAATAGCCGGATTATTCTTAATAGACTGTAAGTATTGATAATTATCATTTCGTATAGATTCTTGTTGCTTAATTAC
>C687J13896_1001284_pt1 | contig 13968 bp, 13 predicted proteins | sample RifGroE2_FD_13896 | JGI IMG/M metagenome (IMG submission 13896)
AGAAGTTAGCCGTTTATAAAAGACACCATAGCGGTGCCTTTTATATTTTATCAAATTTGTCAAAAGTTGTCTTTTAGGGAATTTCGTAATTCACAGCTCCAGGAATTCTTCTCCGGATTGAAACCCGGGAAGGAGTCAGAAATGTTGACCGCCACCCTCGCCGAGACCACCCCAGCCCCCTCCTGCCAGGCCGCCTGGTCCGCGTTCATCGCGGCCGCGACCTGCCTGCACAGAAATGGCGAAGGTGCTTACCACCCCCACACCCTGCCCAAGGACTGTCCCGAGTCCTGGGAAGGAATCAGGGCCGCGATCACAGCGGCCTTCGATCCCGAGTGGGACGAGTACAACACCCAGGCCATCGGGGTGAAGGAGGGATTGTCCCCCATCATCGGTTGGCTCGAAGTCCAGCGCCTGCCAGTGTTGATCCTGGCCTACGGCGCCGGACGGTCGTTCGTCCAGGTCGCTTTCCTGGACAACAACCAGGGGGCCTGGATGACCACCGGGGTCAGCTCCCACCCGAGCGAATCCCTGGACATCTGTGAGACGGAGCAAGCGCTCATCTCCTGGAAACGGCGCCAGTGTGCCGTGTCCGGGTTCTGTCCCAAGGACGACGAGCTGACCTGGCTCGCCACCCTCAACGCCGAAGTGAATCGGCGTGTTGAGGAAGTAGCCTTCTTCGAGGTCGTCCGAAGGAATCCAGACCTCGGAACCGAGGAGGAGGAGGAGGAGGAGGAGGACGCATAGTCCCTCTCCCACCAAAACTCTCCATGCTTAGGGTTAAGCGTGGACCAAAGAGCCTCTAACCCAACTAGCCCTGGTCGCGCGCAACATTCATGCGCGACCAGGGCTTTGCTGTTTTAAAAGTTTATCGAGATTGTAATCCCTCCCTAGATAAAACTCGCAAAACTAGCTTAGGCCACAAAAATTCGTTGATAATGTTTGTTGTTATAAAAATTTTTAGAAAAAAATTGAAGAGTCCAAAAAAAGACCGCGTTAGACGGCCTTTTAAAAACCAGCTTTTGTCATCATCGTTCATTTTTAACTTGTCTTTCTAACTCTGGAGACAAACCCTCCGGTTCAAAACATAAGCCGGTACACTCGGAAAAAATTACTCCGTCCATTTTGGCTCCTTGAAAATGTTGGTTTTGGACAAAAAAGGTTTGGTCAAAATGAGCCCCGCGTAAATCGGCGCCTCGCCAATCGATATTTTTGGCGTGTCCGGTAATAATGGCCTCGCGCATATCGGCGCCGTAGCAAGTGGAAAATTCGGGAAGATCTTTCAAAGTTAGGCCGTGCATATCTAAACCAACAAAAAGCTGTCCACCCCGAGCTAGATCAATAAAAAAACTTCGGCCGGCTCGCCTTCTTAAAACTTCAAAAAATATGTTCCAGACTTTTTGGTATTCCGCTCCGGAAAATTGTTTTCGGATCTTGTTAAAACCGGCACCATCAACCAAAAACACCACCTCAAGTTTTGCGGCGATTTTGTCTAATTCTGCGTCTTTTAAAAACCGTGTTAAATCTACCTCCTCCATTTTATTGCAAACCTCAAAAAGTTTTTTCCAATCCGCCCAGGTTTCACTTTTTACAGAACCACCAAGAAGCTCTTTGGCCAGGGCGGCGTATTTGGGTTTATCTTCGCGCCTGGAAATGTAGTCGCTGTTTTCTTCTCTTCTCTGCTCCAGGCGAATTTCCATTGGCTCGTTCGGGCCATAATCTTTAGACATAATAATTTTATTTTTACATATTTTGAGAAAAAAAAGAAACAACAATAAAAAAAATCGGGCTAAACCCGAAATCTTGTACCAGCCAGCCTCACCGAATTTCGACGCAGGAGCAAGAGGACAAAATGTGTCCATCTACGTCCACCTTCACCGGGCTTCAATGGACAACCTTCTCACACAAGGCAATACCTTGTCTGGCCTGCGCCAAGCCGTAGCTCCCGCCACGGGAGCGAAGGCTGGTGCGCCCAGGACGACTTGAACGTCCGACCTTCAGGTCCGCAACCTGACGCTCTATCCAACTGAGCTATGGGCGCATGTGGTGGAAATGCCTAATTTTTAATGTCTAATTACTAATTTTGGAAATTAGGCCCTAGAAATTTAATCTGAACGCCTATAGTTTATACACCCTTCTGACCACATCCGTCAAGGTTTCCTCGCTTCTTTCAAGATTTTCTAGACAAAAAGGTAACAAGCATTCACGGATTTGATTGGGATCGTTTGATTCTAAAGGAATGGAAACCAATGGTTGCCACGGCTTCTGAAAATCAAAATAAAGGGTTTTAACTTCTGGCGGTTCGTAAACAATGGAAAAATCTTTGACGTCTTTGTAGTTAAAAAAAGCCTCTCCAACCATAATACCCGAGGTGGTAATGGCTACTTCGATTTTATCCGGTGCCTGGAAGGTTGAAAGCAACATAATGATTCCGGACATCAGAATAATAACCGCGAATAAAAAGTTGGCCGTGGCAATGGCATAAACAATTAAAACCACACCAATAATGGCGCCTAAAACATACCAAACCCGAGAACGATCATGATTGGGATATTCATCGACTTCCCAAGCCACCATAACCTCGCCAAGTTCGATGGGAAATTTGTTTTCTTCTTCCATAAATTTTTAAAACTAAGATCTTTTTTATTATAGCGCTTTTTTTGAACAAAGTCTATCTGGAAAAGTGGAGAATTTTTATGAACGATCTGTTTGGGGTAGGAACACTATCCTGTGTTTTTGAATAAAAAAAGAGCCGGTTTCTGAGAACCGGCCCATAAGAGTCTTGGAGCCAGGACTAGACATCCTCATCGTCGTCGATGAGGAGATCGTCACTGCCGACGCCTTCGAGCTGGTCGACGAGGTCGCCCTCGTTGGAGTCGCCCCAGGCGTCGTCCTCGTCGTCGCCAACCTCCCCCTGCCTCAGGATCGACGGGAGGGCGAAGGTGACGTCCGGGAAGGTCGTCTGCAGGATGTCCATGGCCTGTCGGGCGATCTCGGCGCTGGCCACCAGGCATTGCGGAGGGTAGCCCCCGACGAGCCCGACATCGGACCAGAAGACCGAAGCTTGTTTGCTGTTCCACTCGTCGCCGACCTGAACCATGAGCCGATCCAGGGCCAGCAAGGCCTGTTCGGCGTTGATGTCGTGGCGCTGGAGCAGTCTCTCCAGCTGATTGATATTCATCTCGATGCGCATCGTGCAGAACTCCTTGTTTGGGCGGAATGGGTGAGAAAAGCGCTGTTTCCAGCCAAAAAATTTATCATAATTGTTGTTTTTTGTCAACTGTTTAAACATCTTCCTTTAAACATCTTAAAAAAAAATAACCCGATGAAGGGTTTCTGTTTTTTTAAATTATCCATGCATGTCGCCTTGTCCGGCATCAGGCCAATGAGTCGGCTCCGATAAAAAATAAAATCTTTCGTCTTTAAATTAACCGTTTTCTCGAAAAAGCGTAGCCAGAATTACCTTTCAAATAAGCTTCAAAATCTTGTGCTTTTTTCTTTGACAGAAAAGCGGCATACCAAACTATTTTCCATGGCCTAAATTTTTTAGTGTACAAAGATTTTCCATCATTATGTTCTTTTAACCGTTCCAACGGATCTCTTTCGGTAAAACCGTAATAATAACGTTTGTCTAATTCACTTTGTAAGATGTAAACAAACCACATAATTTTGTGCCCCACTTCGCCGGGCTACGTTAGGGGCATCCCCCACTAATCTGACCTATCCCTACCGTAGCCTCGTCCAACGAGGCGAAGGGGGATGGCGGAGAGGGTGAGATTCGAACTCACGGTACCCGTGAAGGTACAACAGTTTTCAAGACTGTCTCCTTAAACCACTCAGACACCTCTCCAAATTAAAAATTTCAAATTTCAACTTTTAACTTCAATATTTGAAAACAGAGCTATTTTAGCCGATTCTGGCTGAATTGACAAGATAGCCGGCCCTCTTGTCTAATTACGCGTTTTTGGTTAAACTATTTGGGCACGGAGAGGTACCCAAGAGGCTGAAGGGGCGGGTTTGCTAAACCTGTAGGTCGGTCTTTTCCGGCGCGAGGGTTCGAATCCCTCCCTCTCCGCCAAAAACACTCCGGTAAAAACCGGAGTGTTTTTAGTTGGGGAAAAAAAGAGTTAATGATCGGCTCGGGCTAGGGTAAAACCCCAAACTACTTGGGCGCCGTGTTCTTTTAAAACTCGGGCGGCGGCGTCCATGGTGGCGCCGCTCGTCAAAACGTCGTCGCAAATTAGGACGCAGGGTGGAACGGTTTGGTTGACGGCAAAAATTCCGTCGAGGTCGCCGACTTGGCGTTCGCTGGCACTACGCCGGGCCTGGGGGTCAGTCCATTCAGGGCGATCTAGAAGTTCGAGGTAAGGCGAAGCGATTTTCATGGCCGCGATTCTGGCAATGACTTCGGCTTGGTTAAAACCGCGCTCTTGCAAGCGAGCGCTGTGAAGAGGAATGGAAGTTACATACCAATCAACCGGCGGCAGGAGAAAATTTAATTTGTGGCTGTCGAGCCAGTTTTCGATAACCTTGGCCGCAACCGGCTGACCTTCAAATTTCCAGGCTTGAATTAATTTTTGCAACAATTTGTCGTGATAAAATCCAAGCGAGGTGGCGCCATCCAAAAATGCTTGCTTAGAACATTCCGAACAAGTTTTTCCTTCGGAATCTTCGGAATGACAAAACGGGCAAACTGATTTTGCCCGTTCAATTAAATTTATGTCGGCACAACTTTCGCACAAAAACTCCCCTTCCCGACCACAACCCTGACAAATTAGCGGAAACAAACCGTCTTTAAGCCACTTTAAAATTATTCCCACCTGGTCGAGCTGACTTTCCATACCTCACCCTCCATTACATAATTCAAAAAAAGTTTTTGATATTTGACAACGCTATTTTCCGGACCGCCGATTGATTCTTCGCGTTGTGTCGAAATTTCCAAACTGGCACTACCGTTTTCTTCGTCCAAAGAAACTATCGAAACCGAAAGAACTCGAGTGGTCACACCATAATATTCGCCGGACTGTTTGGCGGTTTCAATAAAATTTTCGGTTTGAGCGCGTAGTGTTGAATTCATTAAAGGCAAAACATCTGATAAGTTTGCGAAATCACTTTCCGAAGAATAACTGCCATAGCGTTCGCTAAAAGTTTTGGCCAAACTTTCCAAACCAGAGGGTTGAATTTCCTCAACGATCGGACTGATGATTTCGGGATTGTTTGACTGACGTTCTGAGGTTGGTTGGGTTGTAACTTCGTTAGTAACAACCACGGTTTTTGGTGTTGGTTTTTGATTTAACAAAAACCAAACAAAAAGAATCAACAAAGCAATCAATAAAATCACCGCGCCGATAATTAAGGTTTTCTTTTTTCCTGTCATATTTTTTATAAATCACTTAAAGTTTTACGAATTCTGGCGGCCTCGGCCTCGCCGGCTTCTTCGCGGACTACCGATTCTTCGACGACTGGTGTTTCTTCTTCGAGCAAAGGAGTTTCCGGCTCGGTGACAGACTCGGCGCCGGCCATTTTGGCGGCGAATTCTTTTTGGCCGCGTTCGATTTCCAAGAGTTGTTGCGGATTAGTGGTAACTAATTGATCTTCGGTGTAAGAGGCCACAACTTTAACCGCGGCGTGCTTTTGGCCGGCAAAAAACAAGCCTTCACCCACCCCGGACTCGAGCAATAAATATTTTTCGCCATCGGTCAAATTAAAAGTTTTCTGAATCAAATCAACCGAAGCTGGCGACTGTTTTAACAAAAACTGCATGGAAGAATTAGTGACAATCGACTGACCATATGGTGAAAGCAAAAAGTCATTGACGTCTTGAGTAATTGTGGTGATACCCAAATAATATTTTCGGCAACGTTTCACCAAAGCATAAATGAATTTGGCCGAATCTTCGTGTTGCATTAACCACCAAGCCTCATCGATCACCAAAATTCTCTTTTTTCTTTCTGAACGCACGGTGTTCCAAATATGATTGACAATGGTATAGATGGCCATTGGTCGAAGTTCGTCTTCCAAATCTCTAACCGAAAAGATGACCAGTTGATTGTCGGTTTCGACAGTTGTCGGCGAGTTCAAAATCCCCGAAAAAGTTCCGTCGGTATATTTAGAAAGTCGGGCCACCAGTTCTTCGGCTCCGTCCATGCCTTGCATAACATCAATCAAATCAGAAAGAATTGGTGATTCCACCAACAATAAATCAACCGTCTCGGGCGTAATATCTTTTTTGGCATAAGCCTCGAGCAAAGCGCGATCGAGTAACGAGTCTTCTTCTGGCGTAAAACCAATAACCCCGGCCCCACCTTGGGGTTGGCCGATCATAATGCGCAACAAACCTTTTAAAGTGATGACCGCGCTGCGAATAATATCTTCGGTTTTAACTTCTTCACCTTTTGGTTTTGGCAAATCAAAAGGATTAACCTTGGATTGGCTGGCCAAAGAAATATTAATATAAGTTCCGCCAACCGCGTCGCAAAGATGTTTATACTCCATTTCCGGATCGATAATGATCACGTCGGTGCCCATCATGAGGGCGCGCAAAACCTCTAACTTAACCATGTAGGATTTACCGGCACCGGAAGTGGCAAAAACCACAGTGTTGGCGTTTTGCAAACTAAAGCGGTCAAAAAGAATCAGCGAATTATTGTGGCGATTAATACCGTAAAGAATTCCGTTGTCAGAAGTTAAATCCGAAGAAATAAAAGGAAAAGAAGCGGCAATCGGCGAGGTGTTCATGTTATAAGAAATCATGAGCTCGTCGTTACATAACGGCAGAGTGGAATTAAAACCCTGTTCGGTTTGGTAAAAACCTTTTTTGCTAAAAATCAATTTGCTACCAAATTCAGATTCAATATCGCCTGAAAGTTTATCTAACTCATCCAAAGATTTGGCAAAAATGGTTAAATAAAAAGAGAATTGAAAAAAATGTTCGGTGCCTTGAGTTAAGGCGTCGCGCAAACCTTCAATATCGCGCAAAGCGGTTTCGCGTAAAGGGTCGCGAGGTTTGCCTTTATCGGCGTCCATGGATAATCCGGCTTCAAGATAACCAACACGTTTTTGCAATTGTTTTAAAATAATATTGGCTTTGACCGGATAAAAATACATGGCCAAATCAAAAGTTTTGTTCAGATTGATAATCGAAGCCGACCAACCCAAACCAATGTAGCGCGGATAAGTAATAACAAAAAGCGTGCGTGAATAAATACCCGAAAGCAAAAGATGGTTTGGTGTAACCTGAAAAGAAGCCGGAGCAATTATATCCCGAACCGTAACCACACCACGCCGATAAACCCGTTCTTCTTCGAGGGTGGCTTTTTCCATGACCGCTTTTTGTTCTTCGGGCGACAATGGTTTGGGCGCCGGCGCTGCTGGCGGGGAAATTATTTTTTTGGTTTTTCCTAATTCAATGGGCATAACTTTAAAAATTGGAATTTATTCCTTGGGGGCTTCTTCAAACCTGATTTTGGAAACATCGCCGAGTTTTTGAATACCGGCCACATCGGGATTATAGCTTTCGTAAAACAACTCGATCAAACTTTGAGTGTCGAGCAAAGAACCGCCGACACCCATGCTGGTTAACTGACCGTTAATAACTTCGACACGATTTAGCAATTCCTCACGACGATCTTGAAATTGTTTTTCTTTTAATTTAATACCCAAGGCTGGAGAAATAGCTTCGGAAAAACGTGTCCAAAAATTCTTTTGTTTGTTGGATGAAGGATCAAAAGGCACAACCGCATAAAATCTTTTTTGCATGATTTCCCCCATTTCCACCAACTCTTGAATAAAGCCGCGGTAATCGGCAATTTGAGTTTTTAAAAGTTCGTTGGCAATCTCTTTTTGTTGAACAGCCAAGGATTCGAGATACGGATCAATATTCATTTTGCGCGACTGAATAACAATTTGAATCGGATATTCCAAACCGTTCAAAAAAGACATGTAGGCCTGAACAATAGCCTGCTGTTCGTCGATTGATTTCAAAGCAAAATTGATACTCGAAACCATAAGCACGGCCCGCAAGGTACCGTCTTTCATAATCACCACGTCGTCACGAATTTCTGAAATATCTAAAAAACGTTGGGTGGCTTGGCTGGGTTTTAAGACTGAAGACATAAAAATTAAATTTAATCCTCTGGTTTATAAGCCCCACCGGTGTTAACCAATAAAGTGAGCTCTTGAAGATGTGAACCGGACGGCGGTGGTTTTCGCTGGGCCGGAGCTGGCGGTGGTGGCGGTGGCGCCACCATGTATTGTTTTAATTCAGAATTAAAAAGTTTTTTGTCCCAAACTCGCAGTCGAGGTTTACGCAAAGTTTGAACAAGATTTAGCAAAAAGAAATGAAAAGGCATGCCGTTAATTTTGGCAAAAGCAAAAATAACCATGACCGAAAGAAAAGGCACACCAATTATCAAAAAAGGCACCATTCTTAGCATTTTATACAAAGCCACCAAAACAATGGCCCCGGACAACAAAATCAAAAATTGTCGAACCGATAACGGCCCAAGAATCTTGTCTTCGACTTCGATAAATTGTGGGACAGTAAATTGATCTGACATAGAAGTAATGGAGAGGAGTTTGAGTGTTGGTTTTTTTAGAAAAACTTCCGACCCTCAACAACTTAAAAACTTTAAAACCTCAGCCCGCCATTCAGTTTATTTATAACTTGGGCTTCTTCAACAGTTAAGGTTTCCTGACCGGCCGCGGTGCGATCGGCGATAATCTCTGTAATTTTTTTGCCGGTCATTAACGCTTGCTTGTTCATATCTAAATACAAACGATTGACGGCCGATGCTCGCCAAGCTTTAATTCCGGAAATCTTTTGACTAATTCCCTGCTCTTCTAAAAGACTGATTTTATCGCTAATTTTTGTAACCGCTTCTTCAGGATGGCGAGACAAACGGCGAAATTCCTCTAGACTCATGTTTTGCAACTCTTCAACCGGGCCGGAAAGTTTGCGCGTAAAAGCCACGTCGTCCATTTTGGGTCGACCGCTTGGCTCTACACTGCCAGAGGACATTACCGGAGTGATTGGAACCGGCAAAGGTTTGGCTTTGATTTTGGCGGCTTTCTCTTTGGCCAAAGCTTGCTCGACGACCTGACGTTTCTTTTCTTCGACTTCTTTGGAAACTTTTTTTTCTTTGATAATTTCGTCTTGCCAAAGGGCTTTTTGTTCAAAAACAATTTGTTCTAATTTTTCCATTACTTTGGTCAAAGCCGCGCCCGACCAACCTAATCCACCCTGATCAGGCGGACGTTCCAGCAAATCTCGGGTTTCAAAAGCATCGCGCACATCACGCAAACGCGAGTCAACCGCCAAAGCAAAACGTTTTTTTAAATCTTCGTCAACAAAACGCAAATCACAAACTTCGACCAAATTATCGACAGCTTGATCGAGCGGGGTTTTGGCTTTTACCACCGGCGCTTTTTCTTTTAACACGGCTGCGGCCTGACTAATTTCTTTTTCGTCTTGAGGTTCGTGAAGATTAAAACTGTCTTTTTTTGTGGCCGAAATTATTGGTTTGACCGGCGGAGAAATTTTCTGCGGCTCTAAAATTACCTCAGTTGTTTTCTCCTCAACTTTTGGAGCTACTGGTGGTTTTGGTTGCGGAGGCGGAGGTGGAGACGGAGGCGGCGGTTTGATATCGGTAATTACCGGTCTGATTGGTGGCGGCGGAAGCGGTGGAGGAGGAACTGGTTTAACTTTAGATTCCGGACGAACAACCGGCTGAGGTTTTGGCGGAAATGGAGGAGGAGCGATCGAATCCACTTTTTTGTCATTCTGAACACCACGAGAAGAATCTATCACAGGTTTTTTGACTTGAGGCATTGGTGGAACAAATGGTTTAATATCAGAAACAATTCGTACCGGCGGCTTAATAACCTCAACGGCTTTTTTTGCTGTCGGATCAAAAACAAAACCCTCGCTCTCTTTTCTTTCATTCAAAAGACTCAAAATCTTTTCGACCACTTCTGACGGGAAATTCATGCCACCAACTTTTGTTGGCCGAGCCAAAGCAGATTTAGTCTCTTCGAGGTCGCGTTCGTTTTTTAAAAAAGCTACCAAAATAAAAATCAGACGACTGTGCAAGACCCTATCCGGATCTTCAGCATTCCAATCTTTTAAAGCGCTTTCCACAAACTCCTCTGGAGTTTGATAAGGAACTTCTAATTTTGGAATATTGGCAAAAGCCGCCGGATTTCCACCCCATTGTTTTAACAACTCGGCATCGCCTTTTCTGAATTGTGCCAAAGGCAGAATAACCTGGCCAACAATTTCTATGGCTAAATTTTTAGCTTTGTCTTCGGAAAGACTAAAAAGTGAAGTAAGAAAAACCGGCAAATTTACTATTTCGTGTTTAAAACAAACCATAGCCTCAACTTCATGCATGATTTCCTTCAGGCCCTTGTTACCTAACTCAAATTTTTCTACCAACCCACTAACTCGCGTTAAAACCACTGGATCAAGAAGATAATCTTGAACCGCTTCTGGCAAATCGCTAAATTCTTTGAGTTTGTTTTCGGCCATAGTTTAATTTAAATTCCGGCGTCTCGTTTTAATTTATCCACGGCTTCTTGAAAGTCGCTGGTCGCGTCACCGGCACGACCGGTGGCCAATCTGGCTTCATAAATTTTCTGAGCCAATTCTTTGGTAATAGCTTCTTTGGCCGCTTCCCAATCACTATTAGAATCGCCTTCTTTGCCAATTTTTGTTCGGCCTTGCCAAATTTCATTAGCTAATTTTTCGATATCTTCTCTTTTAATTACCGGAAGCGGTGGTAACGCCGCGGTCGGAGCGGCTGGAGTCGGAGCGGCTTCTGTGGTTTCTAAATCCAAGACCCTCATAGCGTCAAAAACTCTTCTAAGTTCGTCTGGCGAGGTATCGATCGGTGTTCCGTTCAGGTATTCACCCAAAGCTTGGTTAATTAAATTAACTTGTCGCTGAAGTTCTGCACGTTCACCGGAACCTTCTTTGCTGGCCTTAAGTTTTCTAACCATATCTCCAGCAGTTTTGGCGGTCATGGCTTTAAGAGCTTCGTCTTTCGCTTCCCCGCCGTGCTGGATGGCAGCGCTGGTTATGTCTCCGTCGCCCTTGGCCATAGACGCAAAATCAGCTTTAGCATCAGTGTTACTAAAACCACCCTGACCATCAATTTCAAAAGCTTGATCAAAATTCGCACCGGCCTTAAACATGTTACCTTTGGCCGTTTGCACCATGCGATCGTTTCTTTGAGTGAACTCCCCGGCGTCTGGCATGTAGCCCGTGGAGGTCGCTTGCTTTTTGACTTCTTCCAGAATTTTTTCTGCGTCTTTTTTAACTCGACTTTGGCGAGCACCATCCTTACCCAAACCAACCGCCTGCGCGGCCGTACCCTCGGTAAAAATCTTAGCGGCGACTTCTGGTGAAAGATTTTGCTCTTCGATATCGTTGACATCGATTTCGCCAACTTTTCTTTCCATTAGTTTTTCCGGAGTCTTTGAAGCAGCCAAAACTGTACTACCTTTTTCCCAATTTCTCTTTACGTTTTGACCAAGGCGACCTTGTTCAATAGCCTGAACCATATCAATTTCTTTCCATTCCCCATCTTTTCCTTCATATTTAAACTTCTGACCAGAAATTTGTGCTCGAACCTTGGCGTTAGCAAACTCCGACTTATCTAATTCTTTGATTCTTTCATCACCCTCTATCTCTTTGATTCTTTCATCACCAAACATTGAAGGGGCTTTTTTCTCCAATTCCAACATTCGTTTCTTATGTGCCGGATCGGCAGAAAAAGTATTATCCATCAAATCCTTAGCCGTACCATTACCTACTTTACGATTAAGAAGCTTGGCCATACCTTCTGAACCCAACTCGGTTCTAAAGCTATCGCGGCTCATAGCTTCTTTCATCATGGCGGCATATTTTTTGCCACCAACATCAAACTTACTTGGTCCGCCTTCCAAAGAAGCTTTGAGTTCGGCATCAGACATTGGTCGGTCTTTCATGGTAGCTTCGGCTTCGGCTGCTCGAGAGGCTTTCATTTTAGCGGCTTGTTTGCCGTAAATATTACGCATAAAAGTTGAGGTGGTTTTTTCGCCAGCTTTCTTTTCCATCCAAGTAGCCGCCTTGCCTTTTAGGGCACCGACTCCCCGCCCAACCGTTTGATTATAAGTTCCGCGCCCGAGAGCCCGGGTACCTTGCACACCCTTGGCCCCAACCCAAGCCGTAGCCGCAACCGGAGCCATGGCCACAGTTTTGGAAAGACCTTTGGCTTTACCCATGAGTCCAGAAACAACACCATCGCTACCAGAACAAGCATCGTTAGCCGCGTCAAAACCCACAAACAACAAAAGAATTCCGATTATAAAACTAACCATTTGGTTCATGCCCAAAGCTTTGATTAAACTTCCGGTATCTAAACCCTCGCCGGCCGGCGCGTTTGAGCCAACAAAACCAGAGCTGGTACTGATTTCACCACTACCGGCCACAGCCAAAGCCAACCATAAAAAGAAAGTCAAAACCGGACCAATTTGCAAAGCACAACTAAATTTACTCCACCACTGTTTATAACCCTTGTCGCCGTTTGGAGAAATTCCACCAAGAACTTTGGTAAACCAAGCTAAAGGAGCGACAGTGACCAAGGCCCAAAGCACGACAATTCGATAAGCCAAAATAATAGTCAAAAAAGTAATGGCAATCAAAACGATAAACATCATGATAACTGCCACGGCCGCGGCCACAAAAAGATCATAACCTTGGACACCAGCCGTATTAGTCCCATCGAAAAGCGAAGAACTGTCGTTGGCTTCAAAAATACTGCGAATACCAAACATTTGAATAAAGTTACCACCAGCAATATCTTTAACCGCATTAACAAACGTCAACATGATCACCTGACTAAAATCAATCAAAATACCACACAGGGTTCGGCTAAAATTAATCATTATGGCCATGATTAAAAGCCGAGGCACTTGCTGACGCCACTTGAAACGTTCAATACCCAAAATTGTTCCGAAGGCAATTAGAATCAGAACAATAACAAAAAACATGTTAACCGCGTCACGAACCACCGACCAGCCCATACCAATTATGGGCGAGGTAGAAAATTCGTTATAAGTCATGAGCGGAATGGTTACCAAACCGATAAGCACAACCACCAACTGGCCGGCCATCTGAGCAACGGTTGTTAAGACACCAGCCAAAAGACCAAGCAGCCAGTTAAGAGCACCGGCTGTGGCGTTTTCTTCGGCCAAAGCTGGTCGACCAATAATCAGCCCCAAAAAAACCAGCAACACCAAAAGATAACCGGCATGTTTTAGGCGTGGCGACGGCACTAAAAGCGCGGCCACAACCTTCAGTAAAAAACCTTTCATAGTCCCTAACAGTATATCATATTTTTTTGCGAAAAATAAGTAATCCACAAGAGGATAGACAAAAATTTTCTTTTTAAAACCAACAGTCAAAAAAATATTAAAAAAGAATCAAGTTTTTTTTAATATTTTCCAACACAAAATCGATATTACCTAGGACTTCCTGGTTTTTAAAGCGAAGAATTTTATAACCAAAACTTCTTAAAATTTGACTTCTCTTAAAATCGTACTCGGCAACTTCTTTAAGATTATGAACACAGCCATCCAATTCAACAATCAATTTGTATTGACGCGAACAAAAATCAACAATAAAATTTCCAATTCCAAATTGACGATTAAATTTGGCCCCCAATTTTCTGTTTCGAATATAAGCCCAAAGTTTTCTCTCGGCTTTGGTACTTTTTTTCCTTAAAGACCGACGGAAAATTTTTAAACCACTTGGGTTTAGTAAAAAAGTTTGCATATTTTAGAGGTTTTTTTAATTAAGATATTTTTTAAATTTTGTTTATTTTTTCTTTTCGGCTATTCAGTTTTACCTCACCTGACGGTTCAATTTTCCACTCACTCGATCTCCCCCACCCGGCCGACTCGATCCCCCCCCTCACCCCCCCCCCCCCC
>C687J13896_1001285_pt1 | contig 13932 bp, 8 predicted proteins | sample RifGroE2_FD_13896 | JGI IMG/M metagenome (IMG submission 13896)
TTCACCAATTTTAAGCCGCCCCATTCAAAGTTTGAAATTGACTGGAAAGGCCGGAGATTTCAGGGTTCTTTGGCGCTGGGCGCCTCTTTTATGCGGGCAATTGAAGAAGGAATTCCAGTTCTGAACGCCAGATATTTGAGATTGCTTGACCGGGCGGAATTGGAATACATTTTTCGCGGCACAAATCCCATTCCGCTATTGAAAGAGCGTTTGGAAATTTTACGGCAGCTCGGCAATGTTTTGCTTGAAAGGTATGACGGCGGTTTTTTGAATTTATTCAAAAAAGCCGATTTCAGGGCTTTTTCCCGAAGCGTGATGGATATTGGAATCATTGAACGGCTGTTTACGGATTTTTTAGGGTATTGGGATTCGTCGTATCATTCCGGCAGCGGAAAGATTTTGCGCTTTAACAAGAAAGCCCGGCTTTGCGCAATAATTTATCAGGGCAGGGCCTTGAGTTCCGGCGGAAAACTGCCTCTTATCAAAGACGCCCATGAACTTGGCCCGCCGGCCGATTATCGGCTTCCGCTCGCGCTTAAAGCAATGGGAATTTTAAAGTACGCGGATTCCCTTGAAGAGAAAATCCGGAATCGGAAGATTGTTCAACCGGGCAGCAACGAAGAGATCGAGATTCGCGCTCAAACGGTGACGGCGATGTTAAAGTTGATGGAGGAAATAAATAAGATAAGAGACGAAAAGATCAATATGCTCCGGCTTGATTACGCAATCTGGTCTTTGGCCGGCGGATTGTGCGGACCGCACCACTTGACTCCGACGACAAGTTATTAAAACTTTTGACACAAGGCGGTTTGGCTGCTAATCTTTTATTTGAGGGCGTAGTGACAATGGCGCACGCTCTTGCCAACAGCTTGAGAGGAGTCCGATTAGCCACGGATCGCCTTCATCAAAAAAAGAAAGTCAAAAAAAATAAAACCCCAAAAAATGGGGTTTTTCTTTAAGCATTATTTCTCATCAAAGTTTTTCTTTCAAAGCTCCAGTTCGTTGATTTTTTCCCAGTCAATTTCGTTCAGCACCGTGATTTTATCCTCGGCGATGATGTACAAGTAGTCGTTGATATAGACGGCTCTTTTGGCGGAAACGCCGCTGATTGCCTTGCGCAGTTCAAGCTTGTCGTTCTTGTACGAAAAGACGTAGCCGCCTTTGCCTCCCGGCAGGAAGAAAATCTCATGCTTTTTATCAAGCAGAAAAGCGTGATGGGTTGAAAGCACCTCGGACCAGTATTCATCAAGAATATACTTGTCTTTTTCCGCCGGTTGCGTCGGCTGGGAAACGTCAAAAAGCGAAATTTTCACCTGGCTGCCTTCTTTTCCGAATCCAAGAATTTTATCTTTGGTGATTGGATTTAGATAGGCGGAATAGCCCGGGATTTTAAGCTCGCCTTTCAATTCCGGCCTTGCCGGATCGGAAAGATCAAGCACGTAAAGCGGATCGGTTTGCCTGAAAGTTACGACATAGCCCTTGTCTTCAATGAAGCGAACCGAATAAATTCTTTCGGTCAAGCCAAGCCCCTGAACCGAGCCGCGGATGTTCAGTTTTTCGTCAAGCACGTAGACGTCATTCTCGCTTTCTCCGCCAAAGGCGGATCCGCCGCGGCCCGCGAAAAATCCGAAGCCGCTCTGGCCGATGGTCGTCGCGATTCTCAAATGATTATTGTATTCGTCCAGCGCGAACTGGTTCAAAGGACGGCCCGGGGCGTTGCCGGTCGCGATTGCGTTAAAGTCGTCCAAACTTATTTTGACAATCCCGGTTTTTTCAAATTCCCGCTTGCGCTCTTTGTGGTATTGCGACATTCTGTTTGATAATTCGTTTTCTATTTTTAATCGTTCGTCTTCGCTCAAAGAATTGAGATGTTTTTGCCAAGATGTTTGAAATTCCAGCATTTTGGCGTTTTCGCCGATATCGTATCCGGATAATTTTTCCAGTTTTTGGATGAATGAAGCCGGAACAATGTCTTGCGTTTTCGTCTTGAAAAAATCGGCGATGAATTTGAGCGCGCTTTCGTTGTAAGAATAAGTCAGATAAAGCGCGTTTTCCGACACGTACAGAACCGAAGAAGCCGAAGATCCGACGAAAGAAACGTTTTTTTCAATCTTTCCCGAAGCCGGATCAATGATTGATGCCGTGAAAGTCGTGTCAGAAGGAATCGGTATTGTCGGATGATAAATTTCTTTGCAGTCAATGATTGTCGGGGTGTCTTCCATGATTAGCGGTTGAATGGGGCATGGCCGCGATTCGGCGATGGGGTTTTTGGTTACCAGATATATTTTGTTTTTATAGAGCCGGCTGCCGGCGATCTGGGTATTTTTGTCCAGCTTGATCTCCCATTTCTTTTTCGGCGATTTCGCGTCCGAGACGTCGTATCCGGCAATGCTTCTTCCCTGATCTTTGTACGGATAGAAATAAGGATAAAATCTGCTTTCTGAAAAAATCACCAAAGTATTTTTGCTCAAAAGCAGGTCTCCGAATTTGTCAATTTGAGAGTCCTTTTTCAATTCGCCCGGCGGGAACGCTTTGACGGCATTCACGTTTCCCTGTTTTCTGATCGGAAGCATTATTTTTGGCAATGAAATTCCCGGCGCCTCCTCCATCAAAGGCATCGGCTCAACAATCCTCGTCAACCGGGAGGCGAAGTATATTTCTTGGCCGTCGGTCTTAACGATGTCGGGTTCGTCAATCCCTGAAACCTGAACCGTTGTTTCCGAGACCCGTTCTGGCGCGGCCGCGGGAGCGGCTTTCTCCATTATCTGGGGAGCTTCCATCGACGGCATCATTTCGCGCATCACCTCCCCACCGATTCCCAAACCGAACCCTCCGAAATATTCGGCTTGAGCTTGCGCTTCCTGAAGATATTTCTTAAACTCATCCTCCGAGGCGAATTTTTTGACGCCTTTCTCCGCTGTCGCCGTCGGAGGAGTAACCGAAGGAATTTCGGGCGGAGCAGCCGGCGGTTCCGGCGCGGCTTCACGAATTATGGTTCTATAACCGATACCGAGCGTTAAAACGGCTATCAGACCTAAGACAAGGACAAAAATAAGTTCTTTATTGATTTGTTTTTTCATAATTTTTTCTTTTATTATACCACTTTTGCGATAGAAATAAAAAGAACGTCCGCCGACTGGCGGACGTTCTTAAAATTCAATCTTATACTAGTTGCATTCTTTGTTCGAACATTTAATTTTATCTTTGCCTGCAAAAACAAGAAGCGATCCGCATTTGGGGCATTTTTCACCGGCTGGTCTGTTCCATAAGGCGAAATCGCAGTCAGGATATTTATTACAGCCGTAAAAAACGCGGCCTCGCTTTGAGCGGCGCTCTATGATTTCGCCGACGCCGCATTTCGGACATTTGACGCCCGTTGTTTTTTCAATTTTTTTGATGTTGCTGCATTCCGGATATTTGGAACAGCCCAAAAACGCCCCGAATTTTCCCCGTTTGAGCGCCATCGGACTGCCGCATTTTTCGCAAATCTCGCCCTCGTATTGTTTCGCCATTTCTTTTTCCTCTTCAAGCGGTTCGGTGTGCTTGCATTCCGGATATCTTGAACAGGCGTAAAATTTTCCGAAGCGTCCGAATTTGACGATGATATCGCCTCCGCACTTTGGGCATTTTTTGTCCGTTTTTTCAATCGCTTTCTCGACATCTTTATATTTTTTAGTCAGATTTTCCTTGAAAGGTTCGTAAAATCCGCGGATGACCGGCGTCCATTTCATTTTTCCTTGCGCGATTTCGTCAAGTTCTTCTTCCATTTTGGCGGTGAATTGAACGTCAACGATCTGCGGAAAATGTTCAACCAGCATATCATTCACCAAAATTCCGATTTCGGTCGGCGTGAATCGGCGGTTTTGATCTTTTTCAACGTAGCCGCGCTCTAAAATCGTGGTGATCGTCGGGGCGTAGGTTGAGGGGCGGCCGATACCGTTTTCTTCAAGCGCTTTGATCAAGCTCGCTTCGTTGAAGCGGGGCGGCGGTTCGGTAAAATGCCGCTCGGCGTCAACTTTCACGAGCTCCACATTTTCTTTTTCGCTCAATTCCGGAAGTTGCGCCTCCTTGAATTTTAAAGGATAAATTTTTAAAAAAAAAAAAAAAAATCCGTCAAATTTCAAGGTCATTCCTTTCGCCTTTAAAACATAATCTGTTCCTGATTTCGCGCCGACTTCAACCGCGGTTGAATCAAAAATCGCGGGGGCGGTTTGAGAAGCGATAAAACGGTTCCAGATGAGCGAATAGAGTCTATATTGTTTCGGATTTAAAAACTTTTTAACGCTTTCCGGGGCGCGCGCGGGATCGGTCGGGCGGATCGCTTCGTGCGCCTCCTGGGCCGATTTCGATTTTGTCTTAAAGCGCCGCGTGAAAACGTAATTTTCGCCAAAATTCGCCGCGATGAAATTTTTTGCTTTGTCCAGCGATTCCTCGGAAAGATTCAAAGAATCGGTTCGCATGTAAGTGATTAAGCCGGTTGACCCCTCTTCTCCGATGTCCACGCCTTCATAAAGCTGTTGGGCGAGCATCATCGTTTGTTTTGTGGAATATCCGTATCGCAAAGACGCGGTTTGCTGAAGCGTGCTTGTCGTAAAAGGAGGCGACGGATTTTTCTGTGTTTCTTTTTTCTCGATTTTGCCGATTTTATACTCGGCTTTTTCCAAATCCTTTACAATTTTCTCCGCCTCTTTTTCTGTTTTTATATCAAACTTTTTTAGGGCTTTTTCCCCAATCTTGCTCAACATCGCTTCAAATTGGTTTGGAATTTGGATATCGGGATTTGGAATTTCCAATTTCCGCAGTGCCGCGGAAATTGTGTGGTATTCTTCCGGCTTGAATTTTTGGATTTCCCGTTCCCGGTCAACGATCATCCTGACCGCGGCCGATTGAACGCGCCCGGCCGAAAGCCCGTATCTTATTTTTTTCCACAAAAACGGGGACAGCTCGTAACCGACGAGCCGGTCAAGAACCCGGCGTGCCTGTTGCGCGTCAACCAAATTCATGTCAATCTCCCGCGGATTTTCCAGTGCCTCTTCAATCGCCGATTTGGTAATTTCATGAAACACAATCCGTTCAACAATTTTTTGCTTTTTGTTTTTTACTTTTTGCTCATCCAAGCCAAGGGCTTGAACGAGGTGCCACGCTATCGCTTCTCCTTCCCGGTCTTCGTCGCTGGCAAGGATGACGCCCTCGGCGTTTTTCGCTTCGGCTTTCAATTCTTTCACCCGATTTTTGGCTTTGACCGGAATTACGTACTTCGGCTGAAAATCACCCTCAACGTCAACGCCCAAGGTTGATTTCGGCAAATCGCGGACGTGGCCGTAAGAGGATTCGACGACGTAATCATTTCCCAAAAATTTTTTAATTGTTTTCGCTTTGGTTGGCGACTCGACGATGACTAATTTCATTTTTTTATGTAATTTCCGCCTCCGATATTTTTTATCAGTCCTTTTAATTCTAACAAACTTAAGCGGGAACCGACAATTGCTGCATTAAGTTTGCTTAAAATAATGATTTTGTCAACATGAAGGGGTTCCGAAGAATCCGCGATGAGGTCAAAAATAAATTTTTCTTCGGGGTTTTCCGCTTTAAATTCCGTCCTTTTTTCTTTTATCGGCACGATGTTTAATTCTTCCAAAACATCTTCGGCTCGGGCGGCGATTTTGGCTCCTTGCTTGATTAAATTGTTCGTGCCCGCGGAATTTGCCGAAAAAATCGAACCGGGCACGGCAAAGACCTCGCGATTTTGCTCCAGCGCCTGATTTGCCGTAATCAAAGCCCCGCTTTTTTCTTTCGCTTCAATTACGAGTACGCCCAAAGAAAGGCCGCTGATAACTCGGTTGCGCATCGGAAAGTATTCTACTCTGGCTCTTGCTTCCAAAGGAAATTCGCTGATTAACGCTCCGGACTCAACGATCTTTTCGGCCAATTTTTGATTGCTCGCCGGATAAATGACTTTTCGGCCAAGTCCCGAGCCGAGCACCGCCAAAGTCCGTCCGCCCGCGTTCAAAGCGGCTTGATGGGCAAAAGCGTCAATTCCCAAAGCCAAACCGCTGACGACCGTTATTCCTTGAGCCGCCAGTTCCCCGGCTAATTTCAAAGCCGCCTCTTTGCCGTAGCTTGAATATTGCCTTGAACCGACGATTCCGAGGCAAAGTTCGTCCTTGCTAAGAATTTCGCCTTTGACGTAAAGCATGGCCGGCGGATCGGCGATTTGTTTAAGCCGGACAGGATATTTTTCGTCCGCAATCGTGACAATCCTCACGTTTTCTTTCGCGATTTTTTCTAATTCTTTTTCCGGTTCGATCCCTTTTCTTTTTTCCGTGATTTTTTCCGCGATTGCCTGCGAAAGTCCGGCTTGTTTCAATTCCGAAACGCCCGCCCGCCAGGCGTTTTCCAAAGAAGGGAAAAAATCAATCAATTTCCGGAAACCCGACGGTCCGAGAACCCCGGTCAAATTGAACGCGTTAAAATATTTTGTTTCTTTCGTCATATTTTAGATTCTATTTTATATTTTCCGAAATCTGTTTTATTTGTTCCACCGCCTCATTCAGTATGTGGCAGTACAAATTTAATCCAATCTGGTTGATGTTTCCGCTCTGCTGTTTGCCCAGGATGTTTCCGGCGCCTCTTATTTCAAGATCGGCCTCAGCAAGCCGGTAGCCGCTCCCAAGGGCTTCCGCCCGCTTTAAGGCCTCGAGCCGCATAAGCGCTTTGCCTTCCAATTTTTGCTCGCCGTAGAAAAAATACGCGTACGCTTTTTTATGGGACCGGCCGATTCGGCCGCGTATTTGATAGCTTTGGGCAAGGCCCAGCCGCGCGCAGTTTGTGACGATTAAAGTGTTTACCTGCGGCAGGTCAAGGCCGTTTTCAATGATTGTCGTCGCCGCCAGAACGTTAAATTTATTTTGCCTGAAATCGTTCATCGCTTGCCGCAATTCTTCCTCGGACATTTTTCCGTGCGCCACCGCGATTTTCGCTTTTGGAACCAGTTGTTTTAAATTTCGCGCCGCTTTTCCGATTGTTTCAACCCGATTGTGCAGAAAATAAATCTGGCCTTTTCTGTTCAGTTCCTCTTCAATCGCTTTTTTAATCGTTTCTTTCGAGTAAGGCAGGATTTTCGTTTCGATTTGCCGGCGGCCCGGCGGCGGGGTTGAGATTAAACTCAAAGACCTCAGGCCAAAAAGCGAAAATTGCAGGGTTCTTGGAATCGGAGTCGCCGATAAACTTAAAATGTCGATTTCATTTCTGAATTTTTTCAATTTTTCCTTTTGCCGGACGCCGAATTTTTGTTCCTCGTCAATGATTAAAAGTCCGAGATTTTTAAAAACAACGTCTTTTGACAAAAGCCGGTGGGTGCCGATGACAACGTCAATTTTTCCTTCCGCCATTTTTGCGATTGTTTCGCGCTGTTTTTTCTTTGATTCAAAACGGCTTAAAACTCCGAGCCGCAAAGGAAAATTTTTAAGCCGTTCCTGAAAGGTCTGGAAATGCTGGTCGGCCAAAATCGTCGTCGGGCACAGCACCGTTACCTGTCGGCCGCTCCACGCCGCCTTAAAAGCCGCCCTCAAAGCAACTTCGGTTTTTCCGAAGCCGACGTCCCCGCAAATCAAACGATCCATCGGCCGCTCCGATTCCATGTCATTTTTGATTTCCCGGATCGCTTGCAATTGATCCTCGGTTTCAATGTGCTCGAACGATTGCTCGAATTCTTTTTGAATTTGATCGTCGGGCGGATAAGGCGTCCGGCGGGTGATTTCTCTTTTGGCGTAGGTTTCCAAAAGTTCTCTGGCGAATTTTTCAACATCTTCCTTGATCCGTTTCTTCATTTTCAGCCAGAGTTCTCCGCCCAAGCGATGAATTTTCGGTTGGGTAAAACCGACGTATCGGTCAATTTTTCCCAGTTGATTTTCCGGCACGTAAAGACGGTCCGGTTCTTTGCCTTCCCGCGGCGGCGCGTATTCAATGACGCAATAATTTGTTCCGTCTTGAACGGTGATTCCCCGATAAATGCCGATGCCGTGGTCAACGTGTACGACGTAGTCGCCCGGCAAAAGATTTTTAAGAAGCTCGGCTTTCTTTTTTGAGCCGATTTTGCGGTTTAAAATTAGCAGGCGATCTTCGTCGTTGATTTTTTTCGGCAAGACGGCGACGTTTTCAATCCGGTTGCCGAAAAAATCTATTCGGAGCGGACGGCTTGAATTTACCGGAAAAATCTCGATTGTCCCGCCAAGGCGCGAAAATTCTCCGGGCATAAGACCCTTTGCATAATAACCCTTTCTGCTACAATTTGAGAATTTTGGCTGCGACTTCGTCGCTCCTCCTCGCTGTATCTGCTTTGCTGATACAGCTTCGTCGTTGCTCCTTGTCTCGCTCAAAATTCTTAAATTTCGCGACGAAAAGTTATTATGCAAAGGGTCTGAAACTTTTTGGACTTTTTCGTATCCCAATTCGTCCAGCCGCCGCAAAAAACTCGACAGCGCGATTTTTTGATCTTTTTTCAAAAAAAGCGTCCGATTCCGCCACCAAGATTGCGTTTTCGCCGATAATTTTATTTTGGTCAGATTTTCCCGAAACCAAAACAATGGCTTTTCCAGAAAGTATGGGGTAAGCCCGGCAATTAGAATTTCATTTGTTGTTTCATCTTGCTCCCTCTTCATTATTTGTTGAACAGCGACATCGCTTTTTCAGGGCTTTCTAAAATCATTGTTTCAGCCGCTTCGGCCGCCGTTTTGACGACTTTCGCGAAAATTTTTTCTTCCTCCGGCTTGAATTTTTGCAGGACGAGTTTTTCCGCCCGGATATGTTTTTTGGACGATTGAATGCCGATTCTTATCCTCCAAAATTCCTTTGTTTTTAATGCCTTGATAATTGATTCAACTCCCTTATGCCCTCCGGAACTTTTTCCGAAAGAAATTTTTATTTTTCCCAGCGGCAAATCAGAATCGTCGTGGAAAATGAAACAGCTTTCAGCTTTTAGCCCCTCGGCCTGAGCTCGGGACGAAGGCTTATAGCTTTTAGTTAAGAGCGCGACCGCTTTGCCGGAATTGTTCATAAACGTAATGGGTTTAGCCAGAATAACTTTTTGAGAGTCGATTTTTCCCGATGATACTTCAGAAAGCAATTTTTTGGATTCGTCTGTCCACTCCAAATCATATTTCCCGGCCAAAAAATCAACCGTTCTGAAACCGGCGTTGTGTTTCGTTTTTTCGTATTCTTTGCCCGGATTACCCAGGCCGATGATTAAAAACATAATTCTTGCTTCTTGATTTTATAAATTATTTTGAATGAAGTTTTGTATTTCTGTGTAATCCTCCACTCCCGTTTTCGGCACGAGGATGAATCCTGTTTTGCCTCCCAGCACCGCCGTACTTTCCTCAAGCAGACCGTTTTCCTGATTCGCGTCAATAACAATATGCTTTATTTTGGAGGACGAGTCAATTTTTCTTGATATGTCCCAGAGCCGCTTTATGTCCAGAACGTCCAAATCGGTTTTGAAATCCCGCCGCAGCGTCCGGACGATTTCAATGATTTTCGGCAAATCCCAGAGCGGGCTCATTCCCAATATTTTTTTTCTTAACGCCTCAAGCACGGCCTGCTGTCTTTTGATTCTGCCGAAGTCCCCCTCAATGTCATGCCGCGTTCTGATGTATCTTAAGGCGGTTTGTCCGTCAAGCCAGCGCCAGCCGCTTTTCAGTTCAAATGTCTCGGTTGCGAAATTTTTTGTCGGAAATCTCGGGTCAAAAACGTCTTTTTCAACGAATACGTTTAATCCGCCGATTTGGTCAATAATTTCTTTCAATCCCTCCAAATCCATTAAGATATAATCGTTAATTTCAAGTCCCGTTATTCGGCCGACTTTTTGTTTAATCAAGCCCGCGGCGAATTCTTCGGAGTCGCTGCTGTTTTTGTTTAACTGGTAAAGGGCGTTTATTTTTGTAAAATAGCCGGCATAGTAATTCCGTCCCTCCTCAATTTCCGGTACTTCAACATAAAGATCTCTGGGCAGGGAAATCATCGTCGCGGAACCCTCGGACGGATCAACGCTTAAGACGAGAATCGTGTCGGTTAAATCCGGCGCTTCGTATCCCGGCCCGCTCATTCCAAGAAGCAGGATGTTTGTCCGACCGGAAACGGGCGGATTTGTTCGGGGCATTTGGTTGCCGACGTTAAAAGCCGGGGTTTCTTTCGCGGCGACTTTTATTTTTTTGGGGAGTTTTATTGCCGAGGACCGAGGGGAAAGCAGAGGAAGCCCCTGGTTCAAAATCCGCGCTTCATTCTTCGCCCCGCCGTGATTGTCAATTTGAATCTCTTTTTTGAGAAGAATAAAGTTCAGAAAAGAAAATAAAGCCGCCAACCCGGCGATTGAAACAAGGAGTATTTTGATGGAGCTCTTAAGCATGTTTTACCTTTATACTATTTTATTCCACTTTTTTTGTCCACAATGGCTTGATTTAATAAGAAATGGTATAATAAAAACAACATGAAAAAAAATCTCTCCATTTTATTTTCAATCATCATTCTCAGCGCGTTTATCGGCCTCGGCGTTCGTTTCGCCTTCGCCCAGCTGGGCTGGGAAGAACCGGCCAATACTCCGCCGCTTGACAACGATATCCCACTTTGGATTAAAAACGGCAACGATCTCTACCACACAACCGGCGGGAATGTCGGCATCGGTTCAACCTCTCCCACCTCCAAACTTGAGGTCGTCAATTCCTCCGGCTCCGCTGACGTTTACGGCATCAAAACCGCCGCCTNGTCCTCCTACGGTGGCTACGAAAGAGTTTACGGCATTTACTCAACCGCCAGCGCCGCTCCTTACAGCGGCGGCGATTTCGCCGTCGGCGTTTACGGTGGCGCTTCAAGCACCAGAGGCCTGCCCGTCGGCGTTTATGGCTCAGGCGGCATAAGAGGCCGCGGAGTTCAAGGTACCGGAAAAGTCGGCGTCTATGGCTATGCTTACGGCATTGCCGGCGGCACTGGCGTTTTCGCCTTGGGTGATACTTTCGGCCTTGAAGCGGCCGGCGACTACGCCGTTTATGCTACAGGCAATACCTACGGAATTTTCAGCGACAGCGGAAAGAATTATTTTTCCGGCAAGGTCAGCATCGGGACGACGAGCTCGGCAAGCACATTATCTTTGACCGGCAATGTAAGCATTGATTACCCGACCATAACCGCGCCGCCGGGCGGGATGATAGTTGCCGGCAACGTCGGCATAGGGACGACGGCGCCTTTGCAGAAATTTCAAGTTAATGATACGGCAACGGCCGCCTTCGTTGTCACTTCGGCGGGCAATGTCGGCATCGGGACTACGAATCCTGGTGCGAAGTTGGATGTGGCGGGAGACATAAACTTGAGAGCCGGTACAAAATCTACACTCCCAAAGGGCGGCGCAAGAGGTAATTGTGGCACCTATACCTTGGAATCAAACACCAAAAAAATACCTTATAAAATTTCATGTGGAACAACATATAGAGATGGGTCATACACGGCCAAAACGTATAATACGGCAAAGCCCGGTTGTACTCTTACCTGCACCGGTTCGGCCGGCGGCGGCTACGGCAGCGGCAAAGCTGAAATTGACTTGAACACTTGTGCGGCCGCTCTTGTGCCATTTAGTGGTCTGGGAGATATGGTAATTGTGACCAGCGGGAATAATACGGCCTGCAGAAACAGTAGCAATAGTGTTTATTGGCAGGAAGGGATACAATTAAAAGTGAGTTATTAAAATTCCCGAAGTTCAACTTCGTTTACTTGACTTTTATGTTTGCGTGGTGTTATACTTTGAGAGAAGTCGTTGATGAAACGGCTTTTCTTATTAACTTAACTGCGCAATTTTGTAACTTATGTTAGATTTAAAACAATTTACGTCGGCTTTGGCCCAAATTTCAGAAGAAAAAGGAATTTCTCCGGAAAAGGTTTTGGAAACCATTGAACTGGCCATAGCCGCGGCTTATAAAAAAGAATACGGAAAGAAAGGCCAGCACATCAAAGCGAAGATTGACCCCAAAACCGGACAATTCACTTTGAGCCAGCTGAAATTGGTCGTTGAAGAAAGTATGCTGAGGATAGAAGAGGAAGAAGAGGCGGCGGAAGAAACGGGAGAAGGCAAAAAAACCTCGGAACGAAAGGAAGAAAAAGAAGCAAAAGAAGAAGAGTTTGAAGAAGGCGCGGAGAAAAAAATCCGCTTTAATCCCGAACGGCATATTATGATTGAGGAGGCGAAAAAGATAAAGCCCGACGTTCAAATCGGCGAGGAGCTTGAATTTGTTCTTGAAACGAAGGAGGAATACGGCAGAATCGCGGCTCAAACCGCGAAGCAAGTTATTATACAAAGAATCCGTGAAGCCGAGCGGGAAACGGTTTACAACGAATACAAAGACAAGGAGGGACAGCTTGTCTCGGGCATTGTCCAGCGGATTGAAGGACGAACCGTTTACGTTGACATCGGCCGGGCGACCGGGGTTATGTTTCCGGAAGAACAGATTCCGACCGAGCGTTACCGGCTGGGTCAGAGGTTGAAGTTTTACGTTGTTTCCGTTTCGTCGGAGTTTAAAGGTCCGGGCATCGCGCTGTCGCGCGTTCACCGCGGCTTGATAGAAAAGCTTTTTGAGCTTGAAGTGCCGGAAATCGTTTCCGGAACGGTTGAAATCAAATCAATCGCCAGGGAAGCGGGCAGCCGTTCAAAAATCGCCGTTGCTTCAACTGCCGAAGGCGTTGATCCCGTCGGTTCCTGCGTCGGACAGCGGGGGACGAGGGTTTCCGCGGTGATCTCCGAAATCGGCGGCGAAAAAATTGACATCATAGAATGGAGCGCCGACACTTCAAAATTCATCGCGCAATCGCTTTCTCCGGCAAAAGTCATTTCCGTTACGTTGAACGGCAAGAAAAAAGAGGCAAGGGTTGAAGTCCCCGAAGACCAGTTGTCTTTGGCCATCGGCCGGGGCGGACAGAACGTCCGGCTTGCCGCTAAACTGACCGGCTGGGGGATTGACGTTGCCGGTTACAAACCGGAAGAAGGCGCCGTTAAAGAGGGCGCGGAGGCCGTCGGCGCAAAGTTGATTTCCGAACTGGAAGGAGTCGGACCGAAAACCCAAAAACTTTTGGAAGAAGCCGGCTATAAAACGGTTGACGACCTTAAAAGCGCGACTGCCGAGGATTTGGAAAAAATAGAAGGGATCGGCCCCAAGACCGCGCAGAAAATTATTGAGCAAATAAAATAACAAGTTATTTCGCTAATTTATGTCTATTTTAATTTTTTCTCTTATTGCCAGCTTAGCCGCAATTATTTTTGCCGCTTATCTTGCCATGAAGGTTCTTGCCGCTCCTCAAGGAAGCGGAAAAATGGTTGAGATCGCGCAAGCAATCAAAGAGGGCGCTCAGGCGTATCTCAATCGGCAGACGAAAACCGTCGGCATCGTCGCCGTTATTTTGGCCCTGGTTCTTTATTTTACTTTGGGTTTTTACACGATGCTGGGGTTTTTGGTCGGCGCTTTTGCCTCGGCTTTAGCCGGCTATATAGGAATGAACGTGGCCGTGCGGGCGAATGTTCGGACCGCGGAAGCGGCGAAACAAGGCATTGCTCCGGCTTTGCGGCTGGCTTTTCAAGGAGGAAGCGTAACCGGTTTGCTGGTGGTCGGTTTGGCCTTGGGAGCGGTTGCCCTTTTTTATTTATTGACGAATGATTTGAAGGCTCTGATAGGCCTCGCTTTCGGCGGCAGTTTGATTTCCGTCTTTGCGCGCCTCGGCGGCGGAATTTTTACGAAAGGAGCCGACGTGGGTGCGGATTTGGTCGGCAAAGTTGAGGCCGGCATTCCCGAAGACGACCCGAGAAATCCGGCCGTTATTGCCGATAATGTCGGCGATAATGTCGGCGACTGCGCCGGCATGGCGGCCGATTTGTTTGAAACGTACGCCGTTACCGCCATC
>C687J13896_1001318_pt1 | contig 13621 bp, 17 predicted proteins | sample RifGroE2_FD_13896 | JGI IMG/M metagenome (IMG submission 13896)
ATTGAGGTTTTAATAATATCAAATAATGTGATTTATGAGCAATTACATCCATAATTAGAAAGATGGTGAATAAATGATTCTTTCAGGTTTATTCCTTGGTGTAAGTTATTTTCAAAAAGTAATAGGAATTCCATCTCCAGTGCCAAAAATTTATGATTCGATAAAAATCTATGGTGCTTCAACGATCGACAAACTACAAATAAAAAATATAGAAGTTGATAATACAACTTTGCAAAATACTATTATTACAGATAGTCTTTTTTGGGGGCCAAATCATATTTTGTTGGCAGAATTCGAGAATAATTTAATTGGTGGAAATGTTGCAAATCTTGATTCTCCTGTAACGCATTGGCAAATTAGTAGGAGAGAATCTGGTAGTGATGTATTGAAGATTTTGGGTACAGTTGTAGTAGGAACAACGGAATTCATAGATTATTTGTGTCAGCAAGGAAAAACATATATTTATGAAGTAAATGCGATAAATGCCAGCCAAATTAGCGAAGCCTTTGTTACAGAAGCAGTGGAGATGGATTTCTATGGGTATTATTTGGTTTCAGAAGATGAAGGTTTGGCATATAAATTTGACTTAAATGTTCAATCAGGTGTAAATGAATATGCAGAAGATGTAACTTTTTATGATGGATTTGGTAAATATCCTGCAAAAGCAATAGGTCAAAGAAAATATTTAAAAACAAGTGTTTCAGCTATTTGTGCAACAGTAGATATAAATGGACAATTGTTACAAAGCGTGGAATATATGGACTCACTGAGAGATTTTATAACAAATGGTAAAAGTAAAATATACAAAACAAGGAAAGGTTCGATACATCGGGTCTTTACTTATAATTATAAAGAACCTATATGGAATGACGCAATTGGGCAACAAATTCAAGTTGTGACTTTTGATATAGTCGAAGACGCTAATGTTTAGAGTTATATAAAAGTTTAACCCGCTTGCGACTGGGAGGTGACTAAAATGGCAACATTCCAAGATTATTTAAATGTCTTAAATTCTGGCACTTATAAGCAAAAAATAAGAGTTCAGTTTTTAAGATCGGAAGACGAATCTGTACGAGAAGATGTAACTTCTCTAGTTGAAAATGCTTCTGGTTCAATTAATATCCAACGAGCTAACGGAATTCGTCGCACATGCGACATAACTTTATTTAATTTAGATGGCGAATATATACCCAATATTGATAATTTTTGGATTAGGCAGAAATTTCAGGTTTGGCTTGGTTTGGAAATGCCAGATGGTAGTGATTATTTTATACCGCAAGGATTGTATATAGTTGATGATCCAAGTACAAGTTCAAAATTTAGCGAATCTAAGATAATAATTCATGGAGTTGATAAGTTTGGAATTTTATCTGAAATAGGAGGAGAATTAGAAACAACTTATATTATTCCATTGGGGACAAATTTAATTACTGCGATAAATACCACACTGGCATTGATAAACGACCCTAAAACACCAATTATTGATTTATCTCTTGTTTCTAAAACAGTCCCATATACCATGATATATGAAGTTGGACAAAAAATTGGTGACATCCTTATTGATCTTGCTCAACTCTATTCTTGTAGTGCCTACTATGATTCTTTGGGGCAACTTAATATTGAAAAAGACATTGAAGATGATATTAAGCCATCTCAATGGGATTTTTCCGATACTAATCAATTTTTTTACAGAGGCGCGGTTAATAAATATAAATGGAGCGAAATGTATAATGCAGTAAAAGTAACATCCTCAAATATCAATGGATTATCTTATACTCATACAGCCAGAGACATAAATTTATCTTCTCCAACTTCTATTCAGAATACGGGTTTCGAGAGAGTATTCCCATATACCTCTGACAAATTGAGCACATTACAACAGGTTACTGATTTGGCTAATTATATTTTAAAAAGAAAAATTGCNTTACAAAATGAGGTGCAAATAACTTCAATTCCTATGTATCATTTAGATTGTGATTTGGTTACGACAGTTACAGATAATAATTTAAAATTAACAAAAGAACGATTACTTATCAATTCGCTTACCATACCACTATCAACAGGTGGAGAAATGAGTTTAAATTGTGTAAAATCCAAAGAAATACCCTTTATATAATAATTTTAAAAAGTAGGTGAAAATTAAAAATGGACTTAAACTCATCAGAATTTGCTCAATTTTTAGATAAACTTATTGAAAAAAAAGCAAGACAAATAATTCAAGCTGAATATGCAAAATTTGGAAATCTAAAAGGATGGGTTGCTACAATAGTAGGAGTTGCAGGTGATAATAGTACAGCAGATGTTCAACGCATTGGTGAATCTGTTACTATCCCATCACTTTTAAATAAAACTGGTGTAACCCTTTTGATAGGTGACGAAGTAGAATTACACAGCTTATCTTCGCTTTCCAATTCCTACATCGGAATAAAAAAATAATAATATTTCTCAAACTAATCCTACAATTTTTAAGAAAGGAGTGAAATTTTCTCATGACAACAACTCCTCTATATCTCAATATAGACAATGGTATTTTTGAAGGGACAATAAAATCAAATAATAAAATAATCACTTCGCCCCAAACTTTATTTTCTTCATATCCGTTAGATTCAAATTGGACGCAACATGGTAGTGGATGGACAACTGATAACAATAAAGTTACATTTAATAATACAACATCTTCTAATACCTATTTAGATGAAATTTATACAATTGATCAAACAGTAATTAAAAAAATTATATTTAGAATTACAGCTAGTGGATTAAATATTATTCCATTCACTGGTGATGATTTTTCAATTAAATTAACTTTAACTGATGCTGGTGGATTGAGTGGTAATATATTAGCAACAGAAACGCTTGCTTTCCCTTCTGGTACTTGGTCAGAACAACAATTCACTATTAGTTTGACACCATCTGCTCCAGCAAAATATATTTATGTTTACATTTTTACACGCAATTCAATTGGTCAATTAACATTTTGGGATGCAGAATGTTTTCAAGAAGGAGACGCGGCCAGAACAAATGGCAAATGGACTTCTAACATTCAAGATTTAGCCAAAGTAACACAACTTCCTATTACAAGTGGGCATATTCCTTTGAAAAATATTTATTTTTACTATGGATATTTAGAAGATGTGGATGGAATGAATAATGTTGAATACAGTATTGACAGATTAAATAAGGCAGATATAATAATTACTCATGAACCAAGTTTACTTAACACTAGACAATTGGTTGTAGTTAATTCACTTATTGCAAATAGTAAAGAAGTTTATGGATATGCAATAGTTGGGTCTACAGATGTATTAGAAGTGCCAGGATTTGTGATAGCGGCAAAGGCAATTATGGATCGTTGTTTCACATCGGGTTATGATGGTGTATTCTTTGATTGCTTTGGTTATGACTGGAAGGTTACAAGAGCACAACAAAACGAACTAATTGATTATGCTCATGCCAAAACTCCTGCTCTTAAGGTATTCGCAAATGCTTGGATTCCTGCAGATTGCCTAGATGATGTTGTGAATGCTACTTATAATCCAACTGGTGTAGTAACAAAACTTACTACAAACGATTGGGTATTGTTAGAAAGTTTTTATTGTAATGCTTCGGGGTATAAAACTTTTCCAGATGCTTTTAATAAATATACCACTACTGTATCTCTAGCAACTCCATTGGGTGTTAAAGTTTGTGGGTTGTCTTATGCTTTACCCACAACTTTATTGACAGATTTTAGAGACTGGGTTAACACTTATGTTTTAGCATCAGGATTTGGAATGCAAGGTTTTCAATATAGTACTGATATAGGAAGTGAGGATTTAAATTGGCCTTTAGAAATATTTAGTCCTCCTAATATTGGTACAACATTAATATCATCATTTGAACAAGTTCAAGTAGACACATATGAAGCGAAAACAAATGAGGGCATTATTTTGTTCACATCTACGGATTCCCCATTGAAAAGAGAATATAAGTCTTTTATTTTGCCGTCTTCATTTAATGTTGTAACATACTTACCACAAATCAATGCTACAAGAGTTAGTATTATTAATTATTCAAGTGCAGATAAAATTACATGGACTGAATTAAGTAGTTTATCTGGAATAACGAATAGGTACTTCAAAACAGAAATAAGTGTCAGGAATTAAAAAATAACACAAAGGAGGCAAAACACATAAAATGGCTAAATTAAATCTTCCAAATAATAGTCTAACAAATGATAATCTTACAGCAGAAGCAATTCATTTAACAACATTATACAATACAAAACCTCGTTCAAGCTCAGGTCAAGCGAGTTTCATATCTTCAACTTCTGGAGTTACTTATACGACATTAGGTTCGGCATATGATAATCAAGGACAAGAGGGGTTATTACAAGTATTACAATTAGCACTTGATAGTTATCTTGTTACAGCAGATGATTATAATGGAATTACTGATAGTATTACACAAGTTACTGATGATCTTAGTACGCATTCTAATAATACTTCTAATCCACACGCTGTAACCGCTGTTCAAATAGATGCAATTCCCCTAACTCAAAAAGGAGTCGCAAATGGGGTTGCTACCTTGAATTCAAGTGGTTATCCAGTCGAAAAGACATATGTAACTGGTTCATATACAGGTGATGGTTTAGCATCAAGAAATATAATCTTAGGCTTTCAACCTTCTGCCGTTTTTGTGATGTTAAGTTATGGTATAAGACATGTCAATGCTTACGATTACGATAGTGGATTAGCAATAGCTGGATATCCAGCTCAAGCAAATTCCGATGTTGGATTAAAGACGCTTGTTGCAGTTATAAGTACAGGGTTTAATGTAGGACATTATACTTTTTTTTCTGGCACCACCTATATTATATCGAATAATCAAAACACCATAAAATATAATTATATAGCATTTAGATAAGATAAGGAGAGAAGAAAATGATAATTCATAAATCTACTAAAAGTGTAGAAACAAGTTCAATAAGTACAAATAAAAACTTTGGCAATTATGAAAATGTATTTGTAGTTGATGATTCAAGTGAATTAGGACAAAAAATACTAATTAATCAACCATATTTTGATTTCGTATTAGATAATGATGGAAATTTGATTGATATAATTCCAATAGAAAGACCACCACAACAACCTCAACCACTATCAGAAATAGAAACACTTCGCCTAGAACAAGTCCAAACAAAATCAGAATTAATTACTATTAAACAAACTTTTAATTTAATTCCCCCTATTGAAAATACAATAACATTGGAAGATTATCAGAAGAATAAAATTTATGAGCTTAACACATTATGTAATCAAACAATTTTAAATGGGTTTTATTCTACTTGTAGAGGAACAGAAGAATTTTACTCATTCAGTGATCTAGACCAAACTAATATAATGGGGTACATTTCAATGTTAAATTCAGATCCCACTATCCAGATTATTTGGAAAAGCGCGAACGAAACTCTCTGTACTCTTTATACAAGAGAACAAATGATTCAATTAGCTAAAGATGGATTAATTCATAAACAACAACATATTTATAGATTTGAGGTATTGAGAAATCAAGTAATGGAATGTGTAAGTATAGAAGAAATAAGTGAGATAGTATGGTAAAACAGTTAATAAAATATATTGTTATATTTTTAATATTCTCTATTTCTTATTATTTTATAGAATTATTATTTAGTGGTAGTTCGAATTGGTCTTCTTTATTAATGGGTGGAATTGGAGGAATATTAATTAGTTTTGTGAATTATTTTTATTCCTATTCTACTCCAAAATGGAAACAAATCAGTTTAACGACTATGATAATGATATTTATTGAATTAATGGGAGGATTATTATTAAGAGCGCTTGGTTTTGAGTTTTGGGATTATAGTGGTAGGTTCATGAGTGTTGAGGGATTGATCTGTTTTAGATATTCCATTTATTGGATTTTTATTAGTATTGTAGCAATTAATCTTGAAGATTATATTGATTACATTTATTTTGATGGAGATAAACCAGATGGATTAATTGTTTATGTTGGGAAATTGATTAGAGGTAAATAATAATCATTAATCACGAGATACTAACCAAATAGAATGACATTTTATATTAAAGGAGAGTATTGAGCTAAAAAATTACTCTCTTTTTATATTTTAAAGGAGGTGAAAATAAATAATGGCAACTTCTATCGTATCTTCAAATGATTTCTACACTACAATTATTAACAATGAAATTATAACATTCCAATATCCACTTTCTAGTATTACCATTGAAGCAAAAGATCAAATCCCTATCAGAATTAATAATTCAGACACAATGACAACATCTTTTGTAATTATCAATGATGTATTAATTAATTCAATGCAAATAATGGGATCTTCTGGAACACAGATTAAGTGGTCTGGTATAGCATTTTAGATTAGTTTTGAGCAAAAATATATAATAAAAATAATAATTAATATTTTAAAGGAGTGTGAAATTTACAACATGGCTTTAATTGAATTATCAGTATTAAAAACTTACTGGCAGAATGTTAGTGATTGGGTCAAGGGTACAGATGCAGTGTCAGCACCAAAAATAACGGTAGATGCCAGTGTATTACCTACAGGGGCATCAACAGAGGCGAAGCAAGATACATTAATCGCTAAAGATTTTGCAACTCAAACAACTTTAACAGCTATCAAGGATACTGATGGAATTAAAAAAATAACCGATGCAGTAACTATAGTAGGAAATGTAGCAGATAATGTAACAGTAAGTGGAAACCCTGTATTATCGGCAGGATTATATTCTGCCATTCCCGTAACTCGTGATGATGGTGATGTTGTTACATTGCAAACTACTGCAAATGGGGCTTTGTTGACTCAAACGACCATAGTTGGTAGTTTACCGAACCAAACTTTAGCAGAACAACTCACTGACGCTGATGCAGTAGTCAATGTTTTAACCTTTTCTGCAAACATAGAAGCAATTGAGATATATCACGAAGAAGCAACTTGGCAAACATTCACAGTTAACGGATTAACGATTATTGTCCCTGCTGGTGGTTATCGAACTCCTATTGCTGGTGTAGTTGGTTTAACTGTTACTATCCCTGCTATATCATGCATTGTAGGGAGGTTGGTATAAAAATGTTTGGATATAATCCACCACCTATCGAAAGTTCTTACCCTCGTGTGTCTGGGGAAAAAATCATAAAGAAACACCGCATTCTCTTTGTTGGGCCACATCAAACGTTAGGCGCAAGTCATATGCCTTTGCCAATCGAAGCGTTCCAAGGTGGGTATTTGTGCGAAGTATGTTCGTGGGAATCACTTGTTTTCAACGCAAATGATTGGAAAAATGAAGTTGATGTTATAGTAATAAATACTCAATCAGAATTATGTATTACTAATTTTGTAACTGGTGCTCAAGTAAAAACCGCCATTACAACGATGATGTCAGCAGGGGTAAAGTTGATTCTTTTCTTGGGTGATGCAACTTATAATATTAGGTTTTTTGCTGCTGATGGAACATACACAAGTACTAGTTTGGCAAGTTTACTTGGAGGTTTATCATCTGGACCTTCGAAAAATTTCTCTGCACAAACTGGAACATTTCAACATAGTGACCCATATCCATTCGGGACTACGGAAATATTACAATCAGGGATTATTCCTTCAACTTCTGGAAGCCTAGACCTTATCGCTAGTGATCCATTAGTGGTTTTCCCTGTTAATGCGGTTCAGGGTGAAGTTGTTGCAAAAATGGTTGCCTATAAACCTAATTCATTTTTCGTAGTAGCACATGGAGGTGGTTCGGGAGCAACGGCAAGTGTTCAAGCGTATTGGAAATACGTGAAAAGTAACGTACTGATAGATATCTTGCTTGGTAAGGATAATAACGCAAGATTAGCACTAGATGCTCAAAATGGCAGGAAAATAGCAGCGTTAGGCGTTGATCTGGACGTTACTACAGACCTTGCGGCAGTACAGTCACTGCACGAATCGTTTGGATCAAATATTCCCATGGAGTGGGGCCTAGTTGCTGATAATGTTACAGATGATGTAGCGGGGTTCTATCGAGGGCTGCCCGGTATAACGAGACTTGTATCACATACTAAATCTCACTATAACACTGTTATTACAGTTACGGATGAATTGCATACAATACCATCAAACCAATTAGTAAGACTTAACAGGCCTTTTAAAGTTATGTTGACATCCGTAAAAACTGTTGATGATGTAACCACGTTTACTAGAAAAACGGGGGATATAATTAGAACGGGTTCAGACGTTGGTAAATATGTAATAAATGGAGCAACCGACATAGGATCAGTAGGGCAGTTGCTTGACGGGTATCTTAAATTTAATTCTGTAGATGTAGGCAAACAATTGAAAATCACTTATACATGCAGTGATGAAGCTGCAGAGGTTATAGGTAGTTTAAATACATTGAAGGCTAAAGGTGCATTGACCAAGTCTGTCGTGTACACGACGATGGGTGCCCATTCTGTTGAACCTTCATCACTTTTAATGGCAGAAGAAGAAGGGGTAATTATTGCTGACTATCTACCGTTTCCATCATATTCACGGGCTTGGCATACTTCTAGAACTCAGAAAAAGATGCCTTTCATGCTTGGAACTACATTGCAATCAGTGGCGACATGGAATTCTTCGAATGATTCAAGTTGGTATCAGACTACTAAAACTGATGCGAAAGTAACATATATAACTGATGCTATTACTAGGTGTAATTCATTGGATATACCATATGTATTCTACATGCACGATTTTCCGATATCTGAAACTGCTTTGGGTGGTGCATGGTTAGGTGCTGGATACGCTGACTGGAAGAAAGCGTCATATGAAGAAACTAAAGCATATTTGCAGGAAATGTACACTTGGGTAATTGCTCAATTAGTCGCGCAAAATCCATTTTGGATGACAAGGGGTGAATATGTTGAAAGATATTATTACCTCAATAAATATCTTTCTTATGATATTGTAGAAGCCAATAATGGATATAAAATTTCCGTTAAAAATAATGGGAGAAAAGATATTAAGGGGATTACTCTTAGACTTCCATTCGACTCTGATCCAACCGTTGTTAGATTGCTAAATGGAGCCGATGTATTCAGTTCTTACACAAATGGAGTAAAAACTGTATGGTTTGATTTAGTGGCGGGGAGTTCTTCTGTGTTAATGGTTCACTAACCTTTGTTAAAGACTGCTAAATCGAAGGTTGGTAAAAACAACTAATAATTCAAAGGGAGTGTAAAACATACACTCCCTAATTTTATACTTATTTAATTATATTTATAATATAGCTAATTTAACACCCCCCTTAAAAACTTGATTTTATTGTAATTAAAATTATTTTAAACACTACATATAGTGTTTATTTTTATTTTAGATACTATATGTAGTATCTAAATTTTATAAAATTCTCAAAAGGAGGAAAAATAAAAATGTCTTACAAAATTAAACAACAATTAATATCAATGAATAGACCAAAAGAAAAATTTATTAATCTTAAAGGAATCGTAATTCACAGCACTGCTAACATTGGAGCAAATTCTCTTAACCATTATAATTATTGGAATAATGCAGATAGACAATCATCAGTTCATTTTATTGCAGATTGGATTGGAAATGAAATTTATCAATTTATTCCTGAGAATGAAATAGCATGGCATACTGGAAGTTGGCAGGGTAATAGAGAATGGCTTGGAATTGAGATGGCAGAAACGAATGATAAAAACCAATTTGATATTGTGTGGAATAAAACAGTTTGGTTTGTTGCAGATTTATGTATTCATCATAATTGGAATGTTGATGATAATGTATGGTCACATAATGGATTAAGATCATTGTATAAGGGGATAGACCATGTTGACCCTTACGAATATTTGACAAGAATGGGAAAGTCATGGAAACAATTATGTGATGCTATTGATGCTAAAATTATTGAATTGAAAAATAATAAAGAAGGAGTCCCAAAAGTGGCAGATACAACAAAAGAAACAAAAGTTGATAAAGATGTATATCTATCAGTTCGTGTTCTTGAATCAAAAGCAGACCAATTAATTAAAGACATTGTAAAAATGGGTTATGCGACTAAAAGATTAGAACTTGCATAGGTAATATCCTTTATATTATTATTATTAACAACTTCAATTAGAGGTGTAATTAATGTTTACACCTCTTTACAATCAATATAAATTACTTTATTAAATATTATTTTATTAAGTTAATCTATGTAGGACAGTTGTAGATATTGCCCATCTACAAGCTGTCGTTCTGTTTGCACTAGGTACTAGCTAATGCATCCATTGACGTAAGTATAACATAAAAAATAAAGGAGGGCAAGCATTAATTATGGAAAAGGAGTTGATTGATAATATGGCAATAGAGGATGAAGTATTAGAAAAACTTGGAGATCATGAGACTAAACTTAAAGAACATGACACTAGATTAAATCAACATGGTGAAAAACTTCATGAACTTGAAATTAAGAATGCTGGTTATGATGCACGATTTGATTTCATAGATAGTGAATTTAATACTATTAAGATCAGTTTAGCAAGAATAGAAAATAGTAGTTTGCAGTCCTCTAATATATTACTATCTACTTTATCTCAAATTGCAATTAATACGTCTACTAATTCTAATGAAATAGTAAAAGATTCTATAAAAAATGAAGGTGATATAAAAAAGATTAAGTTGAACAATAATTTAAAAATTTCTCTTAAAATATTAGCAATACTAGGAGCGTGTCTTGCAGGGTATTTAACAAGTGAGTATGGTATTAATATAAAATTTTAAATAAGGATTGATTAAATGGAAGATAAAAATATAAACTTGTTTCCATGCTATAGTTCACCTCTTAAAAATTACTTAGTAAATAAAGGGTTAAAATATTTAATAGTAGCTCTTAACCCCAACAACCATAAAAAAATGTGGATATTTATAGACAATGAAAAGTTAAACAATCTATTAATTGAGTGGAAGAAGACTAAACCAATTTAGTCTTCTTTTTGTTTGTAGAAATTTATAAAGTGAAAGGTGGAATCATTCACAATGAGTAATATTAAATATTTAAATATTATAGACTCATATGGATTTATTTATTTAACAATTAATATGATAAATGGAAAGAAGTATATAGGGCAGAGAATATTTAAAATAAATTGGCAATGGTATGTGGGCAGTGGAACTGTATTAAAACAAGCAATTAAAAAATATGGCAGAAATAATTTTAGTAGAGAAATAATAGCTATTGCATATTCAAAAGATGAACTTAACAAACTTGAAATTGATATTATAAAAAATCATAATGCTGTTGAAAGTAATGATTATTATAATATTAGTCATGGTGGAGGTTCTCCTGCTGGGGTACATCGCTCAGAAGAAACCAAAAGAAAAATAGGTGAAGCAAGTAAAGGAAGAGGTAAAGGCGGGAAATTATCTGATGAACATAAATATAAAATAGGAAGTACACTTAAATTAGGAGCAAGTAATAAAGTAAAATTATCTGACCAACAATTAATAGAAATTAGAGAAAAATATTCTACTGGTAATTATTCTCAAAGAAAGTTAGCCAAAGAATATTTTGTTTCACAACCAACAATTGAAAGAATAATTAATTTTAAAAACGCATACGAAAATATTATTTAATACATAAACATACGATATTACAATAATGCTATGTTAGCCAGTAATAATTCTGTACTCCAGACTATAAATAAACTTGTGGAAGGGAATACAACTAAAAATACAAATAAGAAAGAAGTAATAATTAAAGGATTAACTATTGGTGGTTCAATTGTAGCTATTATTCTATTGGGGATATTTGCTGCAAAAGGTATATCAGTTTCAGTTCCTATATTTTAGTATTTGATAAATAAATAAAATAAAATTATAAGAAAGAAGGAAAATATTATGTTAGAAAAATTTCGCAAACCTGCTCTTGCTATAGCGATCTTGGGGGCTGTAAAACTTGTGACTGATGCTTTTGGACTTCAATTACTTACAAATGATAGTATTAATGAAATCGCCAATGGAGTTTCTGCTGTAGTTGCTATAATTGGTATTTTAATCAACAGAAATGCACAATAAATTAATTTAATTTGTTTTTCACAAATATAAACACTCTCTAAGCGTTTAGAAAAGTCTCTACCATACAAACTTACATAGGATCAATTTGAACAGCTTAGAGAGTGTTTTCTGTGGATATTAGATTATCGTGGGGTCTGAAAGTGTTGATATGATTGGGTTTTTAGAGGTTGGAATTTACATTTTTTAAGAGTTAATTCACTAAGGTCGCATTGGGTGTAATTAATTTAAAATGCTAATTTGATAGGGATGGTTTGAGATTGTTTTGAGAGGGATTTATGAAAATAAATTTCCTCTCTTTATTTATGCTATCCATATTTTTCTTTTTGCTTTAACAGAGTTTTCTTTTTACGTTTACGATTTTGTTGCTCCTTTTTAATTTTACTATCCTTAACATTTTGTAATCGTTTCCATTTTGGTATTAAAATATATTCTTTATATTCTTCATAAGATAAATTATCTTTTTCTAGATTGCAATCATTACAACAACATACTAAATTCTCTTCTGAGAATTCCCCTCCTTTACTCTTAGGAATTATATGATCGACAGTATCTCCTTTAACTCCACAATAATGACAAGTATAATTATCACGTTTATTAACATTATACCTAACAATCCAACTTTCATCTTCGTGATTTGGCATGTATATTGTATCTGGTTTATAAACCTGTGCGTTACCTTCATTTACTAAAGAAATGGCATCATCAAGAGAGATTAACTTTTTGGAAATTAAATATTTACTTCTAAGAATTATATTTTTCAAGGAGATATTTAAATTTTCTAAACCAATGTTAGTGTTTTTATACTCTATCATTTTATTCACAGCTTTTTCTATTTCACATTGAATACATTGTTTTGTTTTAGTTCCTCTAAATTGAGAATTATCTTTTTCGATTTCGCATTTAGTGCATCTTCTCATATGGGGATACCTCCTATTAAGGATTTGTTTGTATATAGTCTATTATATCGTATTTTTAATGATTTTATAACTAGGGAGTTACAAGAGATGTGACTCTTTTTATTATGTAGAAAATTAATTTACAAATCAAAGAACTACTTAGAGAGTAGTGAAAACTATTCTAACATTTCTTTCATTCTTATTTTATTAGTAAGAAACGGCGAAGAGAAGAGTTAGGATTTTCTTGACTTTTCTCTAAGTGATTTTTGTATATGGAAACAATTCTTCGCCGTTTTGTTTTTGTATTGAAATTACTAATAAAAATAAGAAAGAAGTGATAAAAATTAAATGGAAAAGCAAATTTTAAATCACGTTAAACAATTAATACTTTTGCCAGATGGGATAAACACAACTGTTGAAATGGTTTCAGAATATTACGAAGTTAAAGACAATGCAATGCGTCATTTAATATTAAGACACAATGAAGAATTAAAAAATAGTGGATTATATGTCATAGAAGGAATTCAACTAAAATCATTTAAAATAATAAACAGTATAAAATCAAGAGCAAGATCATTAACTATTGTTCCAGTAAAAGCAATATTAAAATTTAGTACATTATTAGCCAGTTCTAATATCGCACAAGAAGTCA
>C687J13896_1001324_pt1 | contig 13596 bp, 12 predicted proteins | sample RifGroE2_FD_13896 | JGI IMG/M metagenome (IMG submission 13896)
AAGGATTTGAACGACGTTCTATAAAAGAACGATTAAAAATGATTTTATACATTACCTAAATTTTACGTGAAAAATCATTTTTTCACGCAGGATCTAAGTACAAAAGCGACTTTTTAGGTCGCTTTTTAGTTGTTGTTTGTTCAAGTTTGTTTTTACATTATCGGTTTGATCATCATAACTTTTATAGATCATATAAGCACGGTCGCTACATTCTAATGATTCATATGCGATACGTGCATTAAATTCAAAATCCGGGCTTTTCCCCGCAGCTCTGCTGCTGGGTAATTCATTAAAATGGACTCTGTACAAAGTACTTTACGCCCACCTTCGCTCCGTGGCAGGGCTACGGCGCGACAGCCTTCACAAAAACTTACAACCAATGGCTTTGCCAAGCCGAAGCTTCAGCGAAGGCTGGCGGAGAGGGTGAGATTTGAACTCACGGTACCCTTGCGAGTACACTTGATTTCGAGTCAAGCGCCTTAGACCACTCAGCCACCTCTCCATTTTTGTATTCACAACTTATCATACAAATGGATAGAAATCAAGGATATATAGGTTGTTTATAGTAGAGTTAGATGGTAAAATTAAGTCAAAATTAATAATCCGTTTAATTTATGGATAGTTTAGATAGAGTGCCGGCCGAATATCGCGAGAAAGTTCGAGCGCCGGAAATTAAAGGTTTAGAGGGTTTACCAGAAAGCGTCCACGGGGCATTCTGGAAATTGCCGGAGCAAATGAAGAAAAGAATTTTTCCGGAAAATTTTCGGCCGGTTTCTGAGTCTGGCGGGTCAAACAAAGGGGGTTTGGAAGATGTTGTCGCCGGTTTTGATACTGAGACCAGAGAAAGGTTTTCTGCTCATTGTTTAAGTGAGGTTTTTTATCACGGCCGATTCAAAGAAGTTTTTGAAAAGGTTGATGGCGTGAGAATTAAAGAAGAAATTATTCGGCTTTTGGATTTGTTTTGGAGCAATCGAGGGAAAGGTGACCAGTTTATACTCTTTAATAAAGGTTATTATGAAAATTTTTTTAAGGTTAGGTGTACTTTGGAAGAAGCTGTTATTAGACAACAAAAGGTGGTTGATGAGCTGAAAGATTTTATTTCTAAAAATCCAAAAAAAAGAAGGTTGGTTGAGAAAAAAAACATCGAACGCAGAACAGCCGAAGGGCTCTTAGCTGAATTAAAAGAAGATTTGATGGTTTTTGACAATCGGAACGAAAACTCCGAATTTGATTTTTTGACTATCAGCAAGGATGTAAAATCAAGACAACGTCGTGAGAGTGAGTGGACCGCCGTGTTGACAATTACCGTGGAATATTTGGACGCAGACGAATACGCGACGGTTGTTTTTGAGCGGTTAGAAGGTTTATTTTATTTTGAAAAAAATGTTTTTAAAGGTCAATTTAGAAAAGCGTCAGAAGACGAAAAATTGCGCGCAGAGAAAACAATAACCGCATTAAAAGATGCGGTTAACGAATGGTTTTCAGTTCATGAAGGTGAAAAAAGTTTTAAGAGTTCTAATGTCGTAAAACTTGAGGAAAGACAAGAAAAAATGATTGAATATTTTCACGCCTTGATTGCCTCTTATCTGCGCGGAAAAAAAATAGGAAAAAGTAATAATGATTTGGTTGTCGAAATCAGACAAATGGAGGTATTGTTAAATCTTTTAGAAAAGCATAAAAAATAAAATTTAAAAAAACCGTTTCGGAAATCGAAACGTTTTTTTTGTTTTAGATTATTGTTGGCGATTTTGCCGCCTGCCACATTAAATCAAACATTGTTCGAAAGGTTATGGCGACATCGCCGCTTGCCAGTAATATCATAATGTTCTCGCGGCGAGTGGTTAGGTAGGCGATTTTGTTGTCAAAGACAATAATTGTGGCCGGCACTTGGCTGTTTGACGGAAGCAAGCGAGATTCGCGTAGTTCTTTTTGGTCTTTGGCGATGATTTCGCGCGCATAGCGGCTGTCGATGATCAGTTGTTTGCTTTTGATGCCACGTTTGATGCGTTCAGCGATTATTCGTTTGACGAGATAAGGTTCGTGAACATATTCGAGCATACCTGAGCCGCCGGTAATCATACGATATTCTTTTACTCCTGATGAAAATAAATCTTTCCACATTTGTTTGAAGCCGTCGGTCCCCTCGTAAACCATAATATTCGGAACACCGGAAAAAATTTGGTGGATTTCTGCGAGCTCAGAGGAAATTTCTTGGAAGGCGGATTTTTTTTCTTCAAATTTTTTTTCCAAACTTTGCGGCGGCTCGACAGTGTAGACGGTTTTCCTTTTCTTTTTACCAATATGAAACAAACCATCACGGATCATTTTTTCCAAAATCGAATAGATTGTGGTTCGTGGCAGTTTTGCTTGGTGAGCCAATTCAATAACCGTGGCCGAGCCCAGACGCAAGCCGGCCAAATATACTGCGGCTTCTTTTTCGTCCAAACCAAAAGCCTTGAGTCCGGCCATTAGATTGGGGGAAATGTCCATACGCATATATTGTCATCATACTGGATTGATTTGAGAAGTCAAAAAGTGTCGAAACTGTCGTCATGTCTCCCTAATCATAATTTTTCCATATTGTGATAATGGGGCGTGGGGTTTGTTTTAAAATTCATCCACCTTCCCGTTGTGATAAACACGATAAATGTCGAAACCGTCGTCATTACCTCTGGGCGGTTTTGGTGGCCGAGGTTATGTTGAAAGTGGAGAGGGTCTGATCTGTCGTCAGCCCGGCTCCGCGAGGTGAATCATGGCCACCAGTCTCATCATCGGTCTCGGTTCGCCGGTTCTCGTTCTGGCCGCCCACTTCATCGGTGACTTTGCCTGGCAAACCACCTGGATGGGTTTGGAAAAAGGCAAAGACTGGAACGCCATGCTGGCGCATTGCGCCACCTACACCGCGGCCTTTGTTCTTTTCTCTTGCCTGCCTGTGAACTTCTTCCTGAGTTCGGCAGCCGTGGTCGTCATCTTCTTGACCCACGTGGCCATCGACACTCTCAAGGCACGCTTCGGGCTGATCACCTCGATCTGGCTCGATCAGCTTTGCCACTTCGCCGTGCTCGCCAGCCTCTTCTCGTTCGGTATGATTCGGTAAGTCATTTCCGAACAACCCGGAATTCTAGTTTCCGGGTTTTTTGTTTTTTAACTTGGAGACACAACCCCCTCATTGTTAAGGAGGGGGTCGGACACTAACCTTTAATGCCCCAAAAATAAATCCCCTCTGTCCGAGTGTTACTCCAGAGCGAGGGGATTCGAAAAAAAAGGAAACAAGTCTATTTCTGTACTGCTTGGATGATTTTTAAAATCAGGGCGGCTAGAAAAACAATACCGAATAAAATAAAAATTCCGTTACCACTGGTTTGCTGACCAGGTTCACTCTTCTTTTGTTTGTTCAATAATTTTATGAGCATAAGGACCAGTGGCCGACCAGGCCAGAAGAGCCAAGGTGGCGGCGGTTAATAAAGCTAAATCATTTTTGAAAAACGGCACGTCAACCAGGCCGTGGATAAACATTTCCAGAAGAGCTGTTGAAGTGGCAAAAGATAACCAGAACAAAGAAGAATCTTTTTTTTGGGCTAGCCGGAAGTTTTTAAAAATCTGTCTAATAAACATTAAGAAAGCCAAAAGACCAAGTAAACCAAGCTCGCTCCAAATATTTAAAAAGATATTGTGAGGATACTGAAAAATTTCGATTTCTTGATGGTTGTGATAATGCCCGAGGGCAGTTGGATAACCCGAGAGGCCGGCGCCAAAAAGCCATTGGTCTTTTAAAAGATTAAAAGTCTCTTCCCATTGTTTAATCCGAACACCACCGGAGTAGTCGCCTAAAAATATTTTGTTTTTAAAAGTCGGAACCGATAAGGAAACAATCATGGCCAAAACGATTAAAACCACAGCCAAGAGGCGGGTGCGGCGTAAAAAAAGGGCGGACAAGAGCAGGGCGGATGGTATAGCCACCCAAGCCGCTTCGGTTTGCGAAAAAAATACCGCCACCGCGGACACCCCCACGGTTATAAGCCAAAACCAAGCTTTTAAATAAAACTTTTCTTGAAGCGAATGCCAGAAGGTTATAAAACCAATCACAATAATCGGACCTAGATAAAGTCCAACAGCGTTGGGGTAAGGGAAGAGGCTGGTGGTCCGACCTTCGATGTCCCAAGGAATCGGCAGGGCCCAACCGGTAAATTTTTGGACAATGGCAAAGCTGGCTACAAAAAGCGCACCGAGGCCGAGGAATATTAAGGCCGGTTCGGCATCATCGTGCCATTTCAGGGTTGTAAAAAGAATAACGAAGAAGACAATTGGCTCCAGTAAATAAGCTTTGAAAATTCCCAAGGCCGCCAAGGTGTTTGGGGCTACAAACACACCAATTGTTCCGGCAATAATCAAAAGTGCGAGCGGTAAAAGCCAGGGCTTTAACCAATTAAAGTCGTGGTTTATTTTCTTTTGCCACCAAGCCCGAAGCCAGAAAATAATTATCACTCCCAGCATTAATTCCAAAAAAGTTACCGGCACAACCAAGACCTCGAGTCTTAATAAATAAGTCGGCAAACAAGCCAGAAGCAAAAAAACTGCCAGACGCAAATCTCGCCAAGCTATGGCGGCGTATAAAATTAACAAACCAACCAGGAGGAAAAGATACATAATTTTAGAGACGGTTGTTTTTCGGTAAAAGTGTTTTGAGCTCCGTGGTTTTGATGCCACCAACGCTGATCATGGTTATTCCATAAACCAGAGCTCCCAAAACAATGGTTATTAGAACCGGCAGGGTTGGCAAAACCATTATGATCAGATACATAATCAAGCTGGCAAAAATTGCTTTGGCCGTTACGACCAAGTTGGGTAAGGTTTTTGAAACCTTACAAACCGTAATAAAAGTCAGGCTGGCAATTAAAAACTCAGAAAAACAAGTAACCCAAGCCGCGCCCCACATGCCGAATTTTGGAATGAAAATAATATAACCAATAATTGAAACAACGGCCGTAAAAGCGTAACCCCAAGTCATGATTTTTTGTTTGTGTAAGGCGACAATGGTATGGCCATAAAGTGTGCTGATAAAAACACAGACAATGGCAAAAATTAAAACTTTCAAAATCAAACCGGCCGATGCGTATTTTTCGCCGGCAATTAGTGTGGTAAGTTGAGTGGCCACCAGTTGGGTGCCGAAAAATAAAGGTATGGCCACCATGGCAAAAACATTGAAAGCTTTTTGTAGAATATTTTTGAAAACCTCGCGATTTTTTTCGCCCCAAGCCAAAGCCAGTTGAGGTAAAAGTAAGCCCATGAGCATGGTGGGGAAGGCTGTGAGCACATCGACAACTTTATAAGCGGTTCCATATTGCGGGACATCCCCGGGTTTGATCCAGGCCAGAATTAAAACATCACCACGCAAGTAAATTAGGTTGAAAATTGTCGAAATGGCGATGGGAGAGCTACGATAAAAAGCTTCTTTCCAAATTGGCCAATTGAATTGTGGACGAATAACCGTGATGGGTTTGGCGGCAATAAAAACAAAAATAAACCACAAAGCATTGGCGAGACCCATGGCCCCAAGAATCGGCAAAAGACCCAAACCAAAAACCACACAAAGAAAAGTAAAGAGTAGATAAAAACCTCGACTGATCAATTCGGCCAAAACATATCTTTTTAGAGCCAGGTGTTTTTGAAACAAGCCGACCATTGAAGCCGTGGCCGACATGAAGAAAAAAGCCGCGGCCCCGGCCGCCACAGCGGCCTTAGCGGTATTTGAATAAGGCAGGAACAAAACCACCAAAGCCGAAAGCGAATAGAAAAGCGCGCCCGATGTTAAGCGAATCCCCATAACACTGCCGACAATTTTTTTCTCGTCAGCTCCGGGGGTGGAAATCATTTGGGTTAGAGTTAGAGTTAAACCAAAATCAACAAAAACTCCGAAAAAAGCCAGCAAGGTGGTGGCCGTTACATAAGCTCCCCAATCGTCTTCGCTTAAATATCTGGTTAAGATAGCAATCACAACCAAACCGATTAGCATACTCAAAGCTTTGCCAAGCATTTGAATAACATAGTTTTTCGCCACCTTTTGCATGATGCTCATAATGTTTCAATCTTAGCAGATTTTTGGGTTTTTTCGAAGCCTTTAAGGTCAGTTGATAAGTCGTCTGAATTTTGGTAAAATATAAGTAATAAAAATTATGGAGGACAAAATGAAAAACCAACAAGAAAAATCCCGCGAAAGCGATACTCAACGCTGGTCAGAAGTAATCGTCAATATTGTTTTGTCGCTTTTATTGGTGGTGGCGGTGGCTTTGGCTTTGTCGGTTGTGGAACGGGTTTTCGAAAGTCGGGTGGCGGCCGCTAAAACTGCCGGGGTACCGGTTTGGCATGCTTTCGTTGGTCTTAAAACCGCAGAAGCCGCACCTCTTAAAGGGTACGAAGCCTTATTGGTTTCAACTTCTGGCGGCAATTTAACTATGGCGCCAGGTGAGAGCAAGACTGTTTCGGTTAATTTTTTAAATATTGGCACGGCCGAGTGGTTGAGCTCTGGAAGTAATTTTGTTTCGGTTTATACTTATGAACCAAAATACCGAACTAGCGTTTTTGCCGATCCTTCTTGGTATAAAATCAATCAACCGGCTTTAATTTCCGAAGCCAAAGTTGCTGTAAAAGGTAATGGTACTATTTCTCTAAAGCTTAAAGCCCCAACCACAGTTGGAACTTATAAGGAAACCTTTGCCTTGGCTGTCGAAGATAAAGCCTGGATTCCGGGCGGCCAATTTACCATCACTATTAAAGTCGCCGAGCAGACCGTTTCTTCAACCTCTGTTGTTCCTTCAACTTCCTCTGTCTCTTCCACCACCACCGATGGCTACTCGGCTACAGTTCTTTTAAAAAGCATTAAAAAAACTCTACAAGTTAAAGGTGGCGAGGTGGTGACTTTTACGGCCGGAATAAAAAATTCCGGCAGTCAGACCTGGAACGCTCGTTCCATAAAACTACCGGAAATCTCCACAGCTTCTTCGGTTAGTTATGTTGATTCTTCTTGGGCAGACTCAAAAACCGCGATCGTGAAAAACGATTCACCGGTGGTACCGGGGGCCATGGATTTGATTACTTTTAAATTTAAAGCGCCGGTCAAAAAAGGAAACTACACGGTTAAATTTGCCATGGCCGCCGACAATGTCGATGTTGTGACAGGGAGCGAAATCGAGATTCCTATCGAGGTGACAAGCGACGCTCCCGAAGTCAAAGATTTTCCGGTTATCGTCGAAGACACCATAAGTTATATTGAGGAACCGGTTATTCGCGTTGGGGTTTTAATTGTTGACGAAGAAACCGAAGATCAGGTAAAAATTACCTGTGCCAGTGATTTTAATCTTAAAGACGGTAACAACAGTCTGTTAGCTGAAATGAAAGCCGGCGAAGAGGTCGAGGCTTTTTACAAAAAAGGTAAATATTGGTTTAACCGCGGCAAGGGTTTGGAGTCAACTTCATTTTTTATTCGTTTTGAACCGGTTGTGGCCAACGCCATCTGCACGGTAACAAATTTTGATCGACGAATTTCTCGTAATGCTGCCAATGCCGATAATCAATTCCGTAATATTTTGGAGATTCATTATAATGTTCCCAATGATCGCACTTGGCTTATCAACGAATTGCCCATGGAATATTATTTGCGCGGTCTTGGTGAAACTTCTGATCTTTCCAATCTTGAATTTCAAAAAGCTTTATTAACCGCAGCTCGCACTTACGCTTTGTACCATTGGGAACGCGCCACCAAACACGCTTCAGAATTTTTCCATGTCGATGCTTATGCCGATCAGGTTTACTTTGGCTACGGACAAGAAGCTCGAACCCCGCATATCACCGAAGCCGTGGAAGCAACTCGCGGTCAAGTTGTAATCCATGGTGGAGCCACAGCAATTACTCCATATTTTTCCCGTTCCGACGGTCGAACGCGTAGTTGGAACGAGGTTTGGGGCGGCAGAGTGCCTTGGTGCGTTTCGGTTAGTACACCGCACGATGTTGGTAAAACTCTGTGGGGTCACGGGGTTGGTATGTCGGCTTCCGAGGCCTTGGCTATGGGAAAAGAAGGTACTGATTGGCAAACTATTATCAAGTATTTTTACACCGGAATAGATTTGGTAAAGCGTTGGAAATAAATTTAAAAACATGAAAAAAAGACGGCCTTTTTTATCTTTAATTTTAGCGGCGATCTTTTTTGTTTTGCCGTTGTCTTCAAAAGCCGCGATGTCCGGAGCTTTGCTGCAGGTTTATAATCAGCGTGGTGATTTACAAACAGCTTTTGATTCGAGCGGCAACGCCGTGCCTAATACGGCTGCCGGTTTTCTTATCAACTTCGAAGACTGGGCCCGACAATACGGTTGGCGCGAGCACCAAGAATTGGCCGAGTACGCGCCGATTGATTTTCCCAGCCAAATTAAAAATCAAAGTTTGCCAGATTTGACAGCCGAGAAATTTATTATTGTCGACAAAAACAGTGGTTTGATTTTGGCCGAACATAATTCCGACGATCTTTGGCCAATGGCCTCGATTACTAAATTAATGACCAGTCATTTGGTTATAGATTCCGGCACTTCGTTCGATATAACTTGTGCGGTCAGCTCTGCGGATGATGTCGGTGGCGCTAAACTTTATGTAAGCGACGGCGCAACTTTTAGTTTACGCGATTTGCTCTACGCCACCTTGGTGAGCTCGGCCAACAACGCCGCCAACGCTATTTCTCGGGTTGTTGATAATGACAAAGAAAATTTTGTTCGCAAAATGAATGCCGAAGCCTGTAATTTAGGTTTGGTCAAAACTAAATTTGTCGACCCGAGCGGTATTGAAGTCGAAAATGTTTCCACGGCTCGGGAAGTGGCTTATTTTGCCCGACAGTTTTTTGCCGACAGTGAATTAAAAAGTTTTGTTTCCACAGCCTCGAAAGTTATTTCTGTGCTTTCCACCGGGGAAAGTAAAAATTTAACCAGCACCAACTGGATGCTTTGGAAACCAGAATACGACGATATTTATGTCATGGCCGGCAAAACCGGCTACCTCGACGAGTCCGGCTGGAACTTGGTGGTTTCTTTGCGACCTGAACTGGAAAATTCAAAAGAAGAAATATTATTAGTGGTTTTTGGTGCCGGTTCCCGGACCGATAGTTTCCGAGACGCTCGTGCCCTGGCCGATTGGACTTGGGAGAGTTTTGAGTGGTAAACCTTCGTTTTTCTGGCCGTGAATGGTAAAAACAAAACCACCGGATTTTGATCCAGTGGTTATTTTTTTATTCCAAGCCTTTTAGCAAAAGATAGATTTCGGTTTTTTTCAATTCACGATATTCGCCGGGTTTTAGTTTTCCTAAGGTCAGATTTAGGATCCGTTCGCGTTTTAGTTTTGAGACTTCATAGCCCAGGGCTTCGCACATGTGGCGGATTTGGCGATTGCGGCCCTCGGTTAAAACCATGGAAAAAGTATGATCATTAATTTTACCTAATTTGCAGGGCTTGGTTTTTGAGCCATCTAAAATAACGCCGTCTTCCATTTTTCTTATAAAGTCCGAGGTTATAGTTGCGGTAACCTCGACCAAATATTCTTTTTCATGATTTGACGAAGGATGCATGATTTTGTTGGCCGCTTCGCCATCGTTGGTTAAAAGCATTAGGCCAGAAGATTCGACGTCCAAACGGCCGACTTGAATGAGTCTTAGATCGTTTGGCAAATATTCAAAAATATTATTATTGGCTTTTGGGTCGGCTGTGCAAATAACACCGAAGGGTTTGTGAAACAACAAAAAGATTTTTTCGGTTTCTTCAAAAACCGGTTGACCGGCCACTTTAACCAAATCCCCGGGTTTTACCAGGTCGCCCAAAAGAGCTCGTTCGCCGTTAATGGTAACCTGGTCTTGAGCAATCAAATCATCGGCTTTGCGACGCGAACAGACGCCCGACTGGGCTAAATATTTATTGATTCGTTGTGGGGGAGTTTGCGACATAGAATAAACCGTGCGCAAGGCACGGCTATTTTTAATTGGTAATTTTACTTTTTTTCTCTTCGGTCAGCCTAACAATGGTTTCTTTAACTTTTTCCGGATGCGGCACGTTTTTGAAAATAAAACGCGTGCGCTCGCCGGCGGTTTGCACGTAGACATTACCATAATCCAGAAAAGTGTGAAGCATACCCTTAACCTCGGAGGTGGTGTCCTCGACCGTGGTTAGGTGTAGTTCTGAAGCCACTCGAGTAAACAAACCTTTTTGTTCGATATTAATAATTCTTTCGTTGGTGACAATCCAGACGTCAAGATAGTAGTCGGTGAACTCTAAAAAAGCAAATAACCAAGTAATCAAGGCGTAGGCGCTAATAGCCAAAACTAAAGCCTGGCCGATATAGGGTGTGGTTAACCAGTCGCTAATCTGTTCGTTAAAAAGCCAAAGCCCAAGAACAGGCACGCCAAACAAAAGGCTGGTGTAGATAATAATTTCCAAAGGTGTTGTCCAATTTCGCCGCAAAAAAAGCTCCACCTTTTCGCCGGCCCGGGCGTTTGGTAAGTGTTGAAGATCCATCATAAAAAAGTGACCGACTTAAATTCCAAAAAGTCGGTTAAATTCCAGGTTAAAGTCCAGTCGTAGTTGGTAATATAGATAATTGAAATTGCCGCCAAAATAACTGCCCCGCCAATAAAAAGTACGGTTACAAAATAACTGCCAAGGTTATAGGTGGCAAAGCGCAAGAGGTGGTAGATGTTGAATAAACCGTAGATTAGAAAAAGACCGATGACAAAACCAAAAGGGAGGAAGAGTAGCCAGATAGGGAGGATAATGTTGGGGAGGGTGAACATACAAAAATATTATAGCACGAAAAAGGCGGGGTATTAAAAACCTCGCCAGGTATCGTCGTAAAAAATCGGTTTGTTTTAGTAAAATTAAGTCCTGTTTGGAATTTAGAATGTAGTGTAATGATGTAATTTTTTCATTGTTTTGTGCAAACCTGATACACGCCGTTAGGCGATGTAATGAAAAAAATTATACCTTGAAACCTGTAATGAACCAGATCCAGAAGACCAGGCGATAGAGCAAATAAACACCGACTGTGATTGCAAAAGGGACTGCTATTTTCCTAAGATGTTTTGCATTTTTTGCCACTCGTTCATATATGAAAAATCCAATGATCAAAATTAACTGCAAAATACTTTGACCAACGAATAAATATGCAAATACAAGTCCGGGCACGTCGTTTCTAACGACTAATCCAAGCATTTCTCTCACGATACCAAATAGTGCTAATGCGTCTGCGGCAAAAAATGCCAGCAAAAATATAAAAAAGAGCAATTTTCTCTTCTTTATTAAATCCAAAGAGAAGTATAAAGCTCCTACAAGTGGAATATATGGAATAACTAGGAGGTGAGAGACTTCGCCTATCAAAACCCAAAAATTGAATAGTAAATAAAAGAACAGCCCCATATTGATTCCAACCCACAGAACGAAAGAAGAGTAAAATAAAATTACTCTTTTTTGTGGTGATAATATGTTCATAATTTTTTTCATTATTTCAGCTAACGTATCGGTATCATCTGAAGTTGTGATAGTAATTTGGGTGTAGCGTAACGAAACCGGATATAATTGGTTAGACGATGTTTAATTTGAGCAATATTAAATTGATTTTTTAACCTATTTTTGAATTTTTGGGATTTTCGTCCTGGGAATTTTACGAACGCTTACTTTATCGTGGCCGAGAATTTTCGCCTTAACAAGTCGGTGCAAACCATCCAGAATTAACCAGCGCCCTTTATTTTTTTAATTCTTCTCGAATTTGTTTTATTTTTTGAGCGTCTAATACCGACTGTCTAACTTTTTTAATTTCTTCTCGTTTTAAATTATTCTTTTCTTCAACCTTGAATAATTCAATTCCAATCTTCAGCATCGCATCCGTAGATTTATCTTCTGATTCGTAAATTTTTTGCGCAAAAGGTTTAAATACTTCTCTCATCTGTTCACCCCCCTTTGTTAATTCACGTTGTTGCAGGATTTTATCAAGAATTTGATCAGCGTTCATGCCTGGTGTCAGTTGTTCTGAAACTGCTTCAAAAATTTTTCGCCCTCGTTTGATATTTGCTGTAAATTCACTTTCAAAAACTTTTTCTACATCTGCAACGTCTTCTTCAGCTACTTTTCCCGTTTCGACTAAGCGCTGTATGTCCGTCGTGTCATATCCTCTTCCTTGGTGCAATTTGTAATACAATACCTTTCCTGGATGCGATAAATTGATCGATTTGCCCTGAAATTCAATTGGGTAAGGTTTCGTCCATTTGTCAGGTATTACCACCCCCGAATTCCCCAGCGCTTGTCCTTCCGCATTTCTTTCGACAATATGTGTATCAACGAAATTTAAAGATTTATCCCTTCTGATTTGGCCGTTTTCATCAATTGCGGCAATAAGCATATGCTCAGTCTCAGAATCGGCAAAATCTGCGTGACCGACCCTACGCATCACCTTATTTTTTGTCTTATCTTCTGTTCTGGATAAAAATAAACCAAAACCTTTTTTGAGTAATTGAATTTCAAGTGCAGCAAGTTCGTTTTTTTCGATTGATAAGTCTACGTCCTTGTGATTGCCGATATATTTTCCATTCATCAAAGATATATTCAAAGCGCCGTCCATGTGCCAATTTAAATTTGAGTCTTCAAATGCATCGGCAAGTTCGGCAAGTCTTCTGCCCATATCTTCTTTTTGTTCTGGTGTTGCTGGTTTGCGTTCAAAATTTTCGTCAATATTGTCGTCATCAAACGGCACCCACGGCGCCTGTTCTTGCTCCCAATTTTTTGCCCTGATTTCAGAATCCTTTTTCTGGTCAGGAGTCATCATGCTTTCTGCTTTATCAATTTCTTCTTGCGATGGAATATATTTTTCTTTCATATGTTTATTGAGCGCTGAAAAAAATAAAAAAATAATTTTGCCCCGATTAAATGCCCCGAAGGGGCCCGAAAAGAATTTTTAATATTTCAGCTAACGTTTACGCATCATCTGAAGTTTTCATCCCGACTTAGCAGGATAAACTTTTTATTTCAGGCAATGCTTGATTTAATTATCTCAGCCTAAACCTTCATCGAAATTAAGGGATGAAAATTTGGGTCGAGGAAATTTTTCACTCCTTATTATTTCAATAAATGAAAAATTTTGGAGCCAGATATGCGTTGTTATCGGATGTTAGTTGCCGATTTAATAGCACTAACCAACTTGTCATAATCAGTTTTATTAAAATCACTAGTGTCAATGTCAAAAATTTCACCTCCAACATTAAGGGCTTCTATTTTCCCTTGCAATAAAATTGGCCGCCATTCGTCCAAACTTCCGCTATCAATATGCCCAGGATGACGCTCGTCTGAATTGGCGCGCTTAGTGAATCTATCAAGAAGAATTTCGCCGTCTGTAACACACCTAACTTGAAATGGCGCAAAATCATATTTCTCCTTTAAATCAAGGAACTTCTTGTCGGCAAACTTCGGGTTAAAGTTTGTTTCTACTTAGATCCTGCGTGAAGCAGGAATTAATTGATTAAATTTTAGCGTAAACATTGGTTTTTGACAAACAAATCGATTTGCAGAGAAACCGTCCAAAATG